>AUXO012536777.1_pt1 | contig 10917 bp, 6 predicted proteins | sample 768731 | NCBI WGS metagenome assembly AUXO01 (sample SAMN02715735, study PRJNA202380) | gut metagenome | biome: sheep rumen | host: Ovis aries | place: New Zealand: Palmerston North
GCTGCTGATTTGCTTTTTCTTCTTCATTCTCGCGTTCAACTTTTGAAGCAAGCAAACGAGTACGAAGTGCATTCTGAATCTGTCTCAAAGGCGACTTCTGCAAAGTGTTCATCTTATTGCCAGTGTCAAGTACTTTTGAAACACCAAACATTGTCAAATAAGTATCGTCGTCTTTACCGAGCAAATCCTGAACAAACTCTTCTGTAATCAAAGAGCCGCTCTTCGTTGGTAACATAACAGTTATGTTGCTGTTTATCTGATGTGTATTTTTTACAAGGCGTGCGCTAAAGAATTCTTTTGCCCACTTTCTTGCAAGTTTACCATTTTCATCGAAGTCGTCATTATCATAATAAGCGCCTTCTTCAGATGTGTTCCAATCACCAAAGTAGTACTCATAAGAGTTTTGAATTGGTGCAGAAACCTGTGAATGGAACTCAATGATATTATGAATGCTGTCGTGATAGTTTTCAGTCGAATCTTCCGCATTGATATGTTCTTCGATTGATGTACTTTCAGCGTAACCTTCAGTTGTTGACTTAAGAAGACGCGTTTCTTCAAACTCAACGCCTGCAAGTTTACCAACTAAAGTTGATGTATGCTCAGGAAGAATGATGTTTGTTTCAACATCAGCAATGTCTTCGTTTACACCATAGCCCAAATCATTACGGAGTCCGCTTGGCGCAACAAGACTTACAGTACGGCGTTTGATTTTACCATCTTCATCTGTAGCATCAACCTCAAACTGGAACACAGATTTCTCCCAAGTAACTTTATCGAGAGATGTTGTAATATGAGGAGCCAAAGTAATGTTACCGAAAACTTTTTGATGTCTTACTTCGTTAACATCACCAACCTGAAGATTTGAATGTATCAAAGTCAAGTTGTCTGAATTGATGTCCTTGATGTGGTCAGTTCTTTCATTGTTTGGAAGATTGTCATACTGACCGCCAATTTCCTCAATGAATGAGTTCTTTACTGTACCAGTTGCATTATCATATCTTACAAGGAAGTTTGGTAATGGGTTTTCATATTCAAGTTGGTCAATAAGTCCGCGGCCTGTAATTGCAACTGTGTTGTTGCCAAGGAACTCAAGACCAATTTTATTCTGTCCTACAAGTTTAGGAGTACCAACTAAAGTCAAAATGCTTTCATCAACAGCGCGTGTTACAAAGAAGTTGTTTCTGTTTGAAACATCAATTTTGTACTGCATTGCAGAGATGCGGTCTGTGTTGTCAATTTTGCTCCAGAAGCCATTTGTGTGGATTGTGCCATCAGAAGTAGTATCTTCAACTTGTGAAGACTGCCAAACAATCCAGTCTCCAGTGTTCAACTCAAAGTCAACATTATAAAACTTGTATTGAAGGTTAAGAACATCGTCCTGTGTCTGAACAACATAATAATCACCGTCATTAAGACCTTGATATGTAATTCCCGTTGTGTCACCATCAGTATATTCTTTCAACATTGGCAAAGGATTTACTATTGACTCATTGCCTTCTTTTACATATTGTTTACCGTCAACTGTATCTAAGTTATCTTCGATTTTAATATCTGTTTTAAGTGGATTCCAAACGCCACGAAACTGCAAAGCACCAAGAACTGTGTCGTGCATCTGTGATAATGGGATTTTTCCCTGCTCGTCAAGTTGGGCTTTTTCTGCCATCAAGAAGTCAAGCATTTCACGAACATTGCTGCTGCTTTCTTTGAAATGAGTTTTATGATCATCTGTGAATGTTGAGAACAACTTGCTGATGTAAAGGTCAACATCGTCATCGTGGTCATAATAATCAATTTCATCAGCATTTGTATAACCACTAGGAATCTGTACCCAGTAACCTGATGTTGGGTCAGTGTTTACAGGCTGTCTCCAGAATACGAAGTCGCCTTTATCAGGTGAAAACTCTTTTCCTTCAATGCCTGTGTTGAAAGCAAGTTGGTCAGCTGTTACAAGATACACACCGCCAATTACAACTTTTGGGAATACAGGAATCTGAGCGTTTGAGCCGATTGTGCCACAATACTGTCCTTTTTCCCAGTTAAGTTCAAGCAATGCGTCCTGAACATTTGTTGCATCAAAACCAGCCCATTTGTCTCCGTCTTCTTTACCGTTCTGAGTAAAATAAACATCATCAGCGTAACCACCAGAAGAATTGATTCTTTTGTACTTAATCAATGACTGATTGATTATTTCACCTGTGTAAGGAGATTTATTGCTTTCGCCTATATCGAGAATGAGTAAAAGGTCATCTTTACGGAAGTCATCAACATTATGGAACTGGCCTTCTTTAGCGTCATTTGCAAAAATATAAAGGTCACCTACACTTGCGTGTTTGAAAATAGGATCTGCTATTGATGACTCTTCTGATAAGTATCCTCTTGGAACAACTGAAAAGTATGTTCTTGCTCCTGCAATAGGGATAGGCTTTTCAGCTATCTTCTTCATATTCAAAGAAGGACGGCCTATGTATAAAGTACCTTCGTCCCATTTTGCATATGAATCATCTTTATTGTTATCATCAGAGGTTCTTGCTTGCCAAAATAATTCAGCAGGTACTAAAGGCTTTTCACTTTGTTTACCTACTAAGTCACCTCTTGCTACTTGAATCTTTGCTGCCATCTTATCCTCTTAGATAATTAGTTCTTCCTAACGGTCCCATCAGGCAACCACACTCCACCGTTATGCCAGCCAATGTTCCAATCGATCTCCTGATAGTTTTCCTGAAGCATAACAGTACCTAAGTTCTTGTTGATTGAAGTTGACTTTCCATATTCATCAATAACAACATTACCATCATTATAAACTTCTGCAGCATTTGGCAACACATAAATTGTATTTCCTTCAGCGCCTTCAAGTTGAATTGTTGCTGTGCGGTTATCATTGTCAGCATCTTTGAAATGTTTTATATCATCACGGAAAGGCAAGTCAAGACCGCCGTATGCATCCTGTTCATTGTCACCTGAGCCCATAAAGCCGAAGCGACCAACATACTTATAAAATGTTATATAAAATGACTCATCAGAATCGATTGCTTCAACGAAATCTTTATTTCGGAAGAACAAGTGGCCTGTTGCAACATCAACTATTGGATCACCAAGACCATAAGCAAGTTCACCTTTACTTGAATAAATGATGTACTGCCAACTTTTCTTTTTATCAGTTGGATCATTGTCAAACTCGCGTCCGATTATGTTTTTCAACTCTTCATTGAAGTAAACATTTTTTGTTCCTCTTACTTTTGTAAGTGGCAACCGATTTATTTTCTGTATAAGCTGATGAACAGTTTGTCCATCATTAAAGTAAGATGTTTGAACAGCAACACCATCAATAAGTTCAGGTGACTTAAACTTTACATCATCAGGTGAACCGGGGATAAGAGCACCATCTCTCCAGATTTGCTGGGGAAGAATATGCTGACCCATTGTAGGTTGCTCTTCAATGTTTAATCTTTTGTCTTCAACATTAGATGTGTACTTCTTATCCATAAATTATATTTCCTCTACCAACTTAATTCCTGTAAAGCGAAGTCCTGAATCCTTTTTGATACCAATACGAACATATACATCACCAGAAAGTATCTTATTACGGCCGAATGTAACGCGCTTTTCAGTTGCAGTTGAGTTACCCGCATACATAACTGGTGTTTCAAATACATTCTCTTTTACAGGTGTGAAGCCATCATAAGGATTATCAGCATCAAGGAATGCAGTAACTTTTGCATTTGCGTGTTCAAGTTCATCAGGGTCAACAAGACAAACCTGAAGAATAACATCATTAGTAGAACCGCTGAGTTTATCAAATGTATAATTCTTCAAGTCTTTTTCAAGACCTTCAATTTTGAACACAAATCCTGTTGCATCTTCGATGTGGCCAATGTTGAAACAAGCAACACCATAGAAGTCTTCGCCATACTGATGTCCTTTCCAACTTGTTTTTGGATTGAAAGGAGCAGGTGAACCTGTGCCAACCCAGTATGTTTCTTGTGGCTGCTGATAAACTCCTACAGGCTTTCCATCAACAAGTTCACCAATCTTTGTAAGTTCTTCAACACAAGTTGCTGATGAATACCAAAGACCGCCGAATGAATTAGGCAGATCCTTGAAAGAAGAGTTTTCATCAAGGTTACCTGCTTTACATCTTTCATCTTCTGTTGTTGGGTCGAAACGAACACCTGTGTATGAGTAAAACTTTATCTCGTGTGGCTCATTGTACAAGTCATAAACTGTAATGTAGAAATCCAAAGTTGTTGAATAAGGCAAGATGTCATCTTTGTTTTCATAAGTAACTGGGATTTCAAAGTTTTCCAAATGCAAGTTCTGATATACGCCATCGCCAGAGTCTTCAAGTTCGATATAATCATCAGCAACAGTTGATTCACAAAGTACTTTTTCTGGGTCATCATTCAAAAGAACTTTAACTTCAGCAAGTTTTTCAGCAGGCACATTCCAATCTTTATATATTTTGTCAAGACGAAGTTCAATACCTGAAATCTTCTTGAAGTTTGCAAGGTTTATTTTGCGAATACCTGAACACATATCAGCGGTTGCCAAATCTGCAATAGGAACTTCAGCAATACCTACATAAGTCTTATCAACTTTTACAACGCTTGCTGGGAAGTATGGTGTAAATGTGTTGTATGTAACAACATTTGAAGAACCTGCATAATCGTTTTGGAACTGCCAAGTATCTGTCTTATCATCATATATAACTTTAACATCGTCGATTGTTGCGTGAACAGTATGTACACCATCTTTGAGGTTATCATTCTTTACAACGATATAAATACCTTGCCAGTAACCTTCGCCGTGATCTGCATATGTCATTGCCTCTGTTGCTTTTGATACATATACAGGTCCTTGTTCCTGTGCAGGCTTATCAACACCTACAATAAACTCATACTCAGTGTTGTCAACATTTACTGTAAGTTTTGCTTCATCACCAAAGAAAATCAATTCTTGATATGTTCTTGTGCCGTCAGGTAAGCATCTTGTTTGAGTATCAAAAGATTTTACTTTTGAAGAATCAAGACGAGTAACAACAGAACCCATAACACCATTTCTGTAATTTCTGTAAGAAACAGTGTCATATTCTTTCATCATTTCAAAAGGAACAGAACCAATGTACATTGGTTTCTTAGGCTGCAACTTTCTCAACTCATCGTTTACTTTCTTAAAAGCTTCAATAATTGTATCGCCGCTTAAGTCAAGAGCACCGCCTTTTCTGTTCTTTTTCCAATACCAATCAAGGTTTTCAACCTCAGGTACCTTTGCATAATATGGTAAAGGTGAGTATGTTGGATCAGAATATGCACGGTCAATCTTTACCCACTTTGCTTTACCTTCAGTTGTGTTATATGTACAGTCAAGTTCAAGAGTTGTAATGTCAAAGTCTTTCTTCAAAACATTTGCAACTTCTTCAACTGCATTAAGTGTTGTTGAAACAATACCTTTCTTAATTACAACACCGCCGTTTGTTTCATCATCAAAACTGTCGATTGTATCAGCAGTAAGGATTTGGAAAATATCAGTCTGTCCAAGAGTTGCAAGCATATTCTTGTTAGTGATGATATAATCACCAATTCTGAATGTAACAGCTTTTGACCAATCGACTGTCTTTGTGGCTTTTTCTTTACCTTCATAAATTACCCAGTCACCAGCAGTAAACTTAACACCATCTTCAGCAATTTGTTCTGCAACTGGTGTATCATTGTCTGCATCTGTATCAGATGTATCAACAGCTTCTGAAACGATGAAGAACCAACCAGGTTGTAATTCATTTACAACTTTGTCTTCACTGAAACTTATTTGTGCATCATTGAAAGTTGGATATTTACCACTGTTATTTACAAATGACCAAGTACCAACGAATAACAAACCACCATAAGCGACACTGTCAGGCAATTCCTGAAGCGGTACTTTACCGTTAGGATCAAGGTCTGCCTTCCACATATAAATGTGTTTGAATACATCATTTAATGTATGTGAGTTGTTATAAATTACTGGGTCAAGTTCAGAGTTTTCGTGACGGTCAAACACAACCTCTGACATTGCAATTCTGTCAGACTTAATAACTGTTGTAAGTTTACCATCAACTATTTTAAGAACGCCCGTATCATAAAGGAGTTCAATTATATTTTCTGTTTTGTTGTAATTGAATGGTGAAGCAAACTCTGCATATTTCATATGCAAGAAGTCGTCCTTACTGAAAATAGGGAAACGACCTGTAGTTGTCAACTCATCTTTATTACTGTTCAAAACTGTATGATCTTTAGGTGTACCTACAGGAATCTGATTAGCAGCAGAACCTGCAATGCCTTTATAGCGGAAGATCATATTGTTGTCAATAAACAAGTCATCATACTTTGTTGCCAAAGTGTTGATAACATTTCCACGAAGTACCATCGTGTTGTCTTCTGTATCAGCAGGAGGAATTGCTACAGAAACTTCGTTAATTGTGTTATTGCTCAAATATGTTTTGTTCTTTTCAACTGTAACTTTGTTGAGGTAAGAACTCTTGATGTCAACATTTGGAAGTTCAGCATCCTGTTCACCAAAGATATGAACATTGTTTGCAGAAACCGAACGAACAAGCACTTTACCTGAATTATAAGCTTCAAGTTCAATGTCAACACCTGAAAGATCCAAATCTGAAAGAATTGCGATACCTTTTGCAGAAATATCAACACTACCTACATTAGCAAGTTTTGTGTGGCAAAGTTCAGCAATCTTTCCTTCTTCAGGTTTAACTATCAAAGCGTGTCCACCAAGATCGATTGTTGTCGCAAAATGGTCACCTTCGATAATTGCATTTGTGAACATTGAAATGTCAAGGTCACCATTTGTGATATAATGGCCTGCTCTTAAATAGATTGTACCTTTAAGGTCTTTTCCATATTTTGTTTTAATCTGTTCAAGAATGTCATTAAGATACCAATCTTCTTTGTTCTTTACAATGTAATCAGCTGACTTTACATCAGTCCCATCTTCGTTTGCGATAACAACTGCAAATGTACGAGGACCATAATAATCAGGTGTAATAACATCTGAGAATGTTGCAAGAGCAGCAGTACCCAACTGAACAGATGGAGGTAAACGACCGTTGATAGTAACAACTGGGAAACCAAAATTACCAAGCAAGTCCTCTTTTGGAAGGAATGGCTGATACTGTTTGTCTTGGTCGCTCCAATACAAAAGCAAAGCAGTAATTACTTTGTTCTTTGATGAAACTGTAAATGTCAATGTTTCATCTTCAGGATTTTTAACTTTAAGTACAACAAAAGCGTGGTCATTTAACCAAACTTTGTAAAGTCCCCATTCGTTACCTGTAATGTTTACAGGATCTTGAGCAACATCATTCTCAAATCCTGTTGCAACACCTTCAGCAATTTCAATTCTGTAAGCAGCAGTTGGGTCAAGTTTCTGAGAAGCAAATATGATTTCATAGTTGTCATCTGCTTCAAAGTTGGTTGTCTTGTTTGAAAGCAATGTACCAATTTCAGAATTAGATGCTTGGTCATAACCTTTAACTGCATCCTGATTTGATGTATAAGTAAGAGGAATTATTTTCTCAAATGAAAGAGCAATACCTTCATTTTTGTCTGCGCCGTCCCAACCAAATACATCAACGAAGTCATTTTGGATTTCGTTTGCTTTATCAACAATATGTTCATAAAGAGTTCTACCTTCAGAACCATTTGTTATCGCACAAGAACCTGCAGCAATTTCAACATTATCAAGAGGAAGAATTGCACCATCATAACCATAAGTATCTTGACGGAATCCGTTACCACCAATGTACTGGTAAAAAGATATTAAAGGCGGATGTTCGTGATCTACACCATCAGGCAATTCACCATAGAAAGTAACGATACCTGAGTATGTATCAACATTCCAGTCACCTACACCAAAAGGAATGCGTTTACCATCAGCAGTCTTGAGAACATAGTTGTAATACTCTTCACAATAGTTGAAAGGAATGATGTCTTTAATTTGATTTCCATCTTCATCAGCAATCAAGAATGCATTGTCAGTTCCTTTGTCAATCATTGTAAGAGGCAAGTCGATGTATCTCTTTACAAGTGGAACTTTATCTTGATCTTCGCTAATGTAATGGTAAAAGATCGGGTCATTTCCATCAAGGCCCATATTGATAATGTACTCAATGTTGTCCTTTCCACCTGTGGCTTCAGTACCATCAGGAATTCTATCAGAATAAGTCCATAACTGGTCAGGTCTTACAACAAAAGAAGACTTAATTGCTTCCTCGAAAAACTCACGATTATCACGAGTAGAACCTGCACCAAGATAATGCTTAAATAACAAGTCAGATTTTTGCTTTGTTGATAACATTACTATCCTCTTATAATAGAATTAGTAAAATAATTCCATTTTTCATTATATTTTATATTGTCCCATATAGCTAAAAAAGTGGGAAAATTTTTCATATTTTTTGAACTTTTGCATCAGGTCTTTTATATTATTATTGTCAAACCGACAAAAAACCAACAAAAAGCGGAAAGGAAAAGATCCGCAACAACAAAGGAGGCCTAATATGGCAAAGACAGTTAAGATCGTTCGCAAGTTCAACACAGCACTCGCAATTCAGGAAGGTTCAGGAAACTACAAAAATGACCTTACCCTCAAGGAAGCTGCAGCAGAGCTCGGAGTAAGCCGCTACAACTTGTACAAAAACTACATCAACACATCAGTTGACCGCGAAGGACTTTCTCGCTTCCCGATGGCAAACGGCAAAACTCTTCTCGTAATCAACTCAGAAAAGACTGCTCCTGTTGCAAAGGCTCCTAAAGCAAAGAAAGCAACAAAGGCTGCAAAAACCGCAACTGTAAATGTTGAGGCTTAAGCAACAGTTTTCAACAACCAGGGAAAATTGAACTTCCCTGGTTTTTCTTTTATATTAAATCCGAGGTTAAAAATGAAAAAGCTTATCGTTGCAATTTTGATGTCTTTGAGTGTCGCTGCATTTGCTGAAGAGTTCACTTGGTCAGATTTTGAGGCTCTTGTTGAAAAAGCTTACGGCAAGTCTGCTTATGAAGTTTATGGCGATAAAGCTTTTGCTGCATACGAGTATTATGCAGAAAATCCACAGTGCTTTTTTGTTGAGGAGGCTGAGTAATGTTTGATTTTTGCACAGCAACTGACATCAGAAACAATGCTTGGTCGATTGTTGAAAAGTTTTTCAATGACCACCCTGAGTACAACACTCTTTTGAAAGAGCTTGATGCAGCAATCACAAGAAGCGCTTGTAAAATGATTCGTTCTCCAAACGGTTTAACCGTTAGCTTTGACAATGAAAATGAAGATGACTTCTATCTTGAAGGCTATGTCAATATGAAAAAAGTTCCTGTGGAGAAAAAGTGGAAAGAAAGAGTTCCTGTTTATGCAAAAGACAGAAAAGGAAAAGACAAATTAGACCATTATGAAGAGGTCGATGTTGTTCAGAAAACTGAGGAAAATATCGTTCCTGAAGAGGACGTTATTGAACTTGGAAAAATGATTGTTATCCTTCTGAAACTCAAAGGATTCGATTGTGCATGTGAATACAAAGATGGCTGGATAAACAGTCGTCTTGTAGAAGTCACAATCAATCTTGGAGGAACAGAAGATGGCGCAAGCTAAAGATTTTTATGATTATCAAATGGCAGTTGACTATGTAACTGCAAAGGAGAGAGGCGACACAAAAAAGATTGTTGAACTTCAGCAACAGACATACAATCAGTACATTGATCTTGCTCACAAAATGAAGTGGGATCTTGTTCATCGTCTCGAAAAGACATACTTTACAACAGATCAGATTTTCGACATCACTGAAAGTTATGAAGCAGATGTTTACTCTGAACTTGTAAAAGCTATGGACAGTATCAAACTTGAAAAGATTCCAAAAAAGACAAACAAGCAGGGCAAAAGAACTTGGACATTTTATGCTGCTTACTGGGGCTATTTGATGACTTACAATCGTGACCGCACAAAGCAGTTGATTGAACAGTCAAAAAATGAAATGCTTACCGACTACAATCAGGCAAGTGGCAGCAATGATTTGCACGGCGACTCAAGTCAGTATCTTACTCAAAACAAGGCTGCATTACTTGTTGATGAGTTGACAACAAACTCTCCAGAAAAAGTCTATGAAGAACAGACAGAGAAAAAGATTTTCTGGGCTGCTGTAAACAACTGCTTGACAAAGCGCTTCAATGCAACACAGGTAAAGATTTGGAATACTCGTGCAAAGTTTGGAGATGGGAAGCGTGACTCTGTTGCAACCATCTGTAAAAACTTGGAGATATCTCCTAAAGATTATCACCGTGAAATGCGTGGAATTAAAGAGATATTTGATAACGAAATCAAAACACTTTCAAACATTTATTAAAATCATATCGCTGTTACTAACTATATAAGAGGAATACAAATGTTCTTAGTTAGTAACAGTGACAATTTGACTATCCCCAACTTTTTGCAGGCTTTAGGTTTTGTGCCTCCTGCAGGAATGTCTGTGGAAGAAATCATAATTCAACAAGACAGCCAACCTCAAGCTCAGAAAACACTTGAAAACTCTGGCTTTGAAGTTAAGGAAGTCAATCCAAATTATAAGACAGTCCGCTATCAAAGAAAAGACCCAAAACTCTCTCATTCTTTTTCTGACAATTATGTTGTACCTGAAGTGGCAGCGGCTGAACTTGCAGAATTCCCAAAACACATTCAAGCAAATGGACAAATCCCTGAAGGACAGCCTACTCCTCAGTTGACAGTTATTAAGTCACCTGTAAAAGGAGTAACAATTCTTGAAGGTAAGAAAGGCTTTTTGCTTCGTATTGATGAAGACGGAGGAGTTTTGCCAAAAGGCTCATTCTTGAAACTTATCGAAAATGAGGAAGACCTTTCAACATCAGACATCAACGATGATAC
>AUXO015067727.1_pt1 | contig 10917 bp, 12 predicted proteins | sample 768731 | NCBI WGS metagenome assembly AUXO01 (sample SAMN02715735, study PRJNA202380) | gut metagenome | biome: sheep rumen | host: Ovis aries | place: New Zealand: Palmerston North
ACATGAGGGATTATTCTTGTTATACCTGAACTATTATTATATGCCCAGGCGGATGACGCCTCGCTTGCTGGCGCGCACGAAGTCCACTATGATGCGGCGCTCGGGGGTGTCGGGGATTTCGTCTTCGATTTTTGCCAATGCGTCGGTAATGTTGAGCTGCGACAGATAGAGGGTGCGATAGATCTCCTGAATGTGGTTGATTGACTCGCGGCTGAAGCCACGGCGATGCAGTCCCACCGAGTTGACGCCCTCATAGGAGATGGGCAGTCGACCGGCCATCACATAAGGAGGGATATCCTTGTTGACCAGCGAGCCACCCTGCAGCATGGAGTGCTGTCCGATGTGGGTAAACTGATGAACGAGCGTGCCGCCGCCTATCACCGCCCAGTCGCCCACGACTACCTCGCCGGCCAGTTGAACAGAGTTTGACATAATCACGTGGTCGGCCAGCTCACAATCATGAGCCACATGCGAATAGGCCATAATGAGGCAGTTGCTGCCAATCACGGTCTTACCCTTGGAAGCGGTGCCCCGGTGCACGGTGACAAACTCGCGGATGCTGGTGCCGTCGCCGATAATGGCGAGTGATTCCTCGCCCTTGAACTTGAGATCCTGCGGGATGCCGCTCACAGCAGCTCCCGAATGGATGTGGCAATTCTTGCCGATGCGTGCGCCCCAATGAATGGTGGCATTGCTGTCGATGATGGTGCCGTCACCAATCACTACGTTGTCGTCGATGGTGACAAACGGGCCTATCTTCACGTCCTGACCGATTTGGGCACCCGGATGGATGCAGGTCATGGGATATTGTTCATTCAAGTTCATAAAACTGTGTCGGTTATAAGGGTGGGGTTTGTTTACTTGTTTTTGATGATTTGTGCCATGAATTCAGCCTCGCTCACAACGCGCTCCCCCACGAAGGCATAGCCCTTCATCGAAGCGATGCCGCGGCGGATGGGAGTGATGAGCGACAAGTGGAACACCAAGGTGTCGCCGGGCACCACCTTTTGGCGGAACTTCACGTTGTCAATTTTCATGAAATAGGTGGAGTAACGTTCGGGCTCGTCGACCTTGCTGAGCACCAACAGACCGCCCACTTGAGCCATGGCCTCGACTTGGAGCACACCGGGCATGACAGGTTCCTCGGGGAAATGCCCCTGGAAGAACGGCTCGTTGCCGCTCACATTCTTCACGCCCACCACATAGTTTTCTCCCATCTCCAAAATCTTGTCGACCATGAGCATGGGGAAGCGGTGGGGGAGCATGGTGCGAATCTTGTTCACGTCGTAGAGCGGCTCGCGATTGGGGTCGTAGACAGGTGCCTGCACATTTTGATAGCGCAGTTCCTGACGTATTTTCTTCGACAACTGGGTGTTGAGCGTGTGGCCCGGGCGTGTGGCCACGATGCGGCCCTTGAGCGGGCGGCCAATCAAGGCCAGGTCGCCCATCACGTCGAGCAACTTGTGGCGTGCCGGCTCGTTGGTGAATGCGAGGGGCTTATTGTTGAGATAGCCCAGCTCGGCCACGCTCTTGTGCGGCACTCCCATGAGATCGGCAATCTTGTCGAGCTCTTCCTGCTGCATGGGGGCATCGTAAATGACGATGGCATTATCCAGGTCGCCGCCCTTGATGAGGTTGGCCTGCACCAGGGGCATCACCTCACGCACAAACACAAACGTGCGGCAAGCAGCAATCTCGGACTTGAATTTGGAGATGTCGTCGAGCGATGCGAACTGATTGTTCAGCACCGGTGAGTTGAACTCAATCATTACATCAATCGAGAATTCGTCATCGGGCAGCACAATCAACGACGAACCCGTGGCCGGGTCGGTGACCTTGATGCGCTGCTTCACGACGTAGTACTCCTTGTCGGCATCCTGCTCCACATAGCCCACCTCGTCGATTTTGTCGGCCCACTGGATGGCGCTGCCGTCGAGTATAGGCAGCTCGGGGGCGTTGACCTTGATGTAGCAGTTGTCGATACCTGCTGCATAGAGCGCGGCCAATGCATGCTCGATGGTGCTCACGCGCACAGCTTTATTGGTTTTAGCGGCTATGACCGTGCCACGTTGAGTCTCAATCACATGTTCGGCGAGAGCCTCCACGGTGGGGCAGCCTTCCAAATCCACTCGGCAGAACACATAACCCGTATTCTCAGGAGCAGGTTCTACGGTGGCATCGATGTGAAGGCCGGTGTGCAAGCCCTTTCCACTGAGCGTAAATGCTTGCTTTAACGTACGTTGTTTCATTATCTTGTAAATGGTATTTTTTAGAAGGATTAACCTTGGTTAGATTTCAGTTGCTCAACTGCTTTTTTCAGTTTTTTGATGTCGGCAGCCATTTCGGGCAGTCGCTTGAAGTACACATTCTGGCGGGCAAACTCCAAGGCGTTGATGGCCGGTGCTCCGAGCAGCCTTTGGCGGTCGCCCACGCTGTTGGGCACACCGGCCTGGGCACCGATGCCATTATAATCGCCCACAGTGATGTGGCCGGCAAAGCCCACTTGACCGCCAATCATGTTGTGCTTGCCGATTTTGGTGGAGCCGGCGATGCCCACCTGGGCCGCCATCACGGTGTTCTCACCAATCTCCACATTGTGGGCCACCTGGATGAGATTATCGAGTTTCACCCCCTTGTGCACCACGGTAGCGCCCATTGTGGCGCGGTCGATAGTGGTGTTGGCACCAATTTCCACATCATCCTCAAGAATGACGATTCCAACTTGTGAAATTTTCTCGTAAGTACCATCTTCTTTGGGGGCGAAGCCAAAGCCGTCGCTGCCTATGACGGCACCGGCCTGGACGATGCAGCGGTTGCCGATGCGGCAACCGTGATAAACGGTGACACCTGGATACAGAATCACGTCGTCGCCCACTGTCACATTGTCGCCCACATAGACGCGGGGATAAATTTTCACGTTCCGGCCCAGGGTTACGCTCTTGCCAACATAGGCAAATGCACCCACATAGGCATCATCGGGCACCGTGACGGTGGCATCGATGTGACTGGGCTGCTCCACACCGCGCAACTCGGGAGCCATCTGGCTGTTCATGAAGTTGAGCAGATGAGCAAGCGTGGCATACGGGTCATCCACACGAATGAGGGTGGTAGTGAGCGGCTTTTCGGGCCGAAAATCTTTCCTGACCAGTACGGCCGATGCTCGGGTGGTGTAGATGAAATGGGTGTATTTGGGGTTGGCAAGAAATGTCAGGCATCCGGGAGTTGCCTCTTCAATCTTGGCATAATTGTTAATGATAATCGAGCTGTCACCCTCAACGGTTCCTTGCACCATCGAGGCCAATTGCTGGGCTGTAATTTCCATTATTCTTCTCTATCGGTTGATTATAGTTACTTCAATTTGCAAATTTCGCAAAAAATCAGCGATTTGCCTAACTATCTACCGCAAAAAATGCCCACAATTTATGGCAGCAACCGCCAAATAGGATAAAACAGACTCTATTATCTTCCATTTGGAACACTTGAAGCGTCTCTATTTTAGGTTGGCTCGTACCTGATCGAGGAATGCCTTCATGGCATTTCCGTCGCGACGGGCAATAATGTTCTGAAGTTCGGTGAGCCGCTCCTTGATTCTGTCGAGCTGGTGAATGGTGAGCGGGTTGAACAAGATTTCTTGCAGAAGATAGTCATCTTCACTCATCAATCCATGTGCAATGGCCATGTGCCGCTTAAAGGTGGTGCCCGGGGCATCCTGATGCTTCATCACACTGCCAAAGACCAGCGTGCTGGCAAACGGGATGGACAATGAAAAGGCAATGGTTTCGTCGTGCTCCTCGAAGGTGTATTCCCTGATGTTTAGGTGTAACTGTGTGTATAAATCGCGGAAAAAAACTTTGCCCAGATGGTCACTTTCGCTGATGATGATGGCATTTTCACTGCTCAGGTTGCTCAACGAGGCAAATGTGGGGCCAAACATGGGATGGGTGCTCACAAAAGCGTGTCCGCAAGTTCTATAATACTCGGGCAAGCCATTCTTCACCGAGGCGATATCGCTGATAATGCATGAAGCAGGAAGATAGGGGAGAACCGAACGGAAGGCATCGAGGGTGTATTTCACCGTCACAGCATTGATGAGCAACTGGGGCTCGAACTGCTCGACCTCTTCGAGCGATGTAAACCGTAAAACGTTGAATGTGAAACGAAGACGCTCGTGGTCAACATCGTAGATGGCAACTTCATGGTCAGCACTGAGAACATCGCTAAAAAATGTCCCCATCTTACCGGCTCCCATAATCAATATTTTCATTTTGTGATATTTAAACTATAAGACCTGAATAATTACTTTAACTCACCCACACTGAACACCTCAATTTGCTGCCTGACCGACTCCTCATGAATGGCCTGCATCACCACACCCATGAAATAGGGGCTCATGCCGAGTTCCCGGGCCTGGTCACAACGTTCACGCATGATGTCATCGTAGCGCTGTGCTTGCACCACCTGCATGTTGTGTTCTTTTTTGAACAAGCCAATCTCACGGCACACTCGCATGCGCCGGTTGAGCAATTCAAGCAGTTCGGTGTCGCAGCGGTCGATGCGCCGCCGCAATAAAGAAAGGCTTTCCGTCGACTGGTGCGTATCGCGTTTGACGAGCGACGTGAGAATCACCGATAACGATTCGGGCGTGATTTGCTGGTTTTTATCGCTCAGTGCTCCATCGGGGTCGCAATGACTCTCTATCATCAGGCCGTCAAAGCCCATGTCAAGAGCCTGCTGGGACAGAGGGGCAATCAGTTCACGCTTGCCACCCATATGCGACGGGTCGCACAAGATGGTGAGGCCGTGAAGCCGCCGGTGCAGCTCAATGGGTATGTGCCACTGCGGGTCGTTACGGTAGAGGTGCTGGCCGTAGGCACTGAAGCCACGATGGATGGCCCCCAAGCGATGGATGCCGGCATTGTAGAGCCGTTGCAATGCGCCAATCCATAGTTCCAAATCGGGATTCACAGGGTTCTTCACAAGCACTGGCACATCGGGGGTCGACCGCAAGGCATCGGCTATTTCCTGCACGGCAAAGGGGTTAGCGCTGGTGCGAGCCCCCACCCACAGCAAATCGATGCCGGCTTCCAGTGCGGCCTGCACATGCACGCGGTTGGCCACCTCGGTGGTCACCAGCATACCGGTTTCTTGTTTCACTTTTTGCAGCCATGCCAGCCCTGGAGCACCCACGCCCTCGAAACCACCGGGCCGGGTACGCGGTTTCCAGATGCCTGCCCTGAAGATTTTCACGCCGGCCTTGGCCACTCCATGGGCCGTGGCAAGCATTTGCGCCTCGCTTTCGGCACTGCACGGGCCCGAGATGATGATGGGCCGCTCATTGTCGATGCCGTCAAGCCGAAGGGGCTCAATCACATATTGAGTTTGTTTTTTATCGTTCATGACTTTTATCATCATTTATTCGTTGTTCATGTCCTTAATTCTTTTTAAAGCCTGGGCAAGTTTTTCTTCGGTGGCACATAACGAGAGGCGAATATAACGCTCTCCGTTGGTACCGAAAATAAAGCCTGGCACCACAAAAACGCGCGCACGGTCGAGCACACGGTCGGCCACCGTCGCTGCATCGGGCTCGTGGCTCGCAATTTTGCCCCACAGGAACAAGCCACGCTGAGCCGGGTCGAAAACACATCCCATGGCTGTCATGATTTGCTCGGCAATCATGCGACGGCGACGATACACCCGGTTGATGCTTTCATACCAGTCGTCGCCGCATTGTAATGCCTTGACGGCAGCAAGCATCATGGGCCGGAACTGGCCGGAATCGATGTTGGATTTCACTTTCAAAATCCAGTTGATGAATTGCGCATTGGAAGCCACCATTCCCATGCGCCATCCCGCCATGTTGTGCGATTTGCTCATCGAGTTCATCTCGATGGCGAAGTCACGCGCTCCATTCACTGCCAAGATGCTCAGCTGCTGTTCATGCAGGATGAAGCTGTAGGGGTTGTCGTTGACCACAACAATTCCGTGGCGGCGTCCGAAGTCAACCAACCGCTCGAACAGCGCCCTGGTCGCCACCTTTCCGGTGGGCATGTGCGGATAATTCACCCACATGAGTTTCACCCCATCGAGCGGCATGTGTTCCAATTCATCGAAATCGGGCTCCCATCCGTTTTCTTCGGTAAGATTATAATAATGGACTTTGGCCTCGGCCAGGCGGCTTACCGAGGTGTAGGTGGGATAGCCGGGATTGGGGACCAGCACTCCGTCGCCGGGATTGACAAAGGCCAGCGTAATATGTAGGATACCCTCCTTGGAGCCGATGAGGGGTTGGATTTCGGTGCCGGGGTCGAGGTCTACGCCGAAGTGCCCCTTGTACCACCCAGCATAGGCCTTGCGAAGTTCAGGCAAGCCCACATAGGGTTGATAGCCGTGAGCCGAGTCGTTGCGCGCCTCCTGGCACAGCGTGTCAATCACATCGGCTGCCGGCGGCAAGTCGGGGCCGCCTACGCCAAGCGATATGATGTCGCGGCCTGCGGCATTGAGTCGCGCAATCTCCTTGAGCTTGGTGGAGAAATAATACTCTTTGACTGTGCCCACTCTGCGAGCTGGCTCTATTTCATTCTTTAAAATCCTCATATTCTCCCAGTATTTTAAAATCATTGAGAAGCGGCCTCACGGCTGCTATCGACTGGCGGTAGCGGGTGTGGTCGGCATATGTCAAATCTATGTAAAAGCGATATTCCCATTCGCGGCCGATGATGGGCAGTGACTGAATCTTTGTCAAGTTCATTCCATAGAATGAAAAGATGGTGAGCACGGCCGATAAGCTGCCCTGGGTGTGTGGCAGTGTAAAGGCAAGGGAAGCCTTGTCGGGACGACTGCCACGCATCATATTGTCGGCGAGGGCGGGGTGGGCAAGAATTAGAAATCGAGTGAAGTTGCGCTTGTTTGTTTGGATGTCATCATCAAGCACACAGAGGCCATAGAGCTCGGCGGCATATCGTCCGCACACTGCGGCATGGCCCATCAGGTGCTTCTCGGCGATGGTCTTGGCGCTGCCTGCCGTGTCGCTCGCTTCCACGATTTTCATAGCGGGATGGCGTTGCAAGTATTGCTCGCACTGCCGCAGCGCGATAGGGTGGGAGTTCACCTCCACAATATCGGAAATTGTCTGTCCTGGCAGAGCTGCCAGCGAGTGGGAAATGTACTTTTTGTATTCACCTATCACGGTAAGATTGCTTTGCCTGAGCAGTTCGTGATTTTGCAGCAGGCTGCCGGCAATGGTGTTCTCAATGGCAAGGACTCCCAGCATTGAGGTGTCGCGGTGCATCACCTCGAACAACTCAGGAAATGAATCGCACGGCACCGTGCTGATGCTTCGGTCCGAGAAATACTCCCGGGCTGCCGCATCGTGAAAACAGCCCGCTACACCTTGGATGGCGACTTTGATTTTCTCCATATTATCAAAAATAAACCCCACTGCTTTGCTGCGGCGGGGACTTGTCATCATATGTGTGGATGCGCTCGTTTTTGCACAACAGTCTTTCCGCCTTTATTTCTGCAAGAAATAAAAGTAAAAATAATACTTGTATGCAAAGAACTCACTCATGCCAACAATTATTTCTTTGCAAAATTAAACACAAATCTGATAAACGCCAACAAAAATCACGGAAAATTTAAAAAAATCTTATTAACCGTGCTTGAATTTTGAAAATCAGGATGGAGTGGGGCGATGGGGTGGAGGGCCACGGCTCTACTGATGGTGATAGGGTTCGTGGTTGAGAATGGTGAATGCCCTATACAGCTGCTCCACAAATATCAGCCGCACCATCTCGTGCGAGAATGTCATCAGGCTCAGCGACACCTTGCCGTTGGCACGAGAATAAACCTCTTCGGAAAAGCCATAGGGGCCACCCACCACAAAAACCAGCCGGCGAATGCCGCTCGACATTTTGCGCTGCAGGTATTGCGACCAAGCCACCGATGTCATCTCCAGGCCTTTCTCGTCAAGCAGTATTACATGGTCGGTAGTGTTGATCGAAGAAAGAATCGTTCGCCCCTCGGCCGTTTTTTGCTGGTTCTCGGAGGCGTTCTTGGCATTCTTGAAATCACCGAGATACTGAATGTCGAATGTGACATAGTGCGCCAGTCGCCGAACGTATTCCTCAACCCCTGCCTTCAGGTAACTTGTCGAGGTTTTTCCCACAACCAAAAGCGTTATTTTCATGTTAATCAATGCGTTGTGTCGACAACATTTGAGCCACTGTAAAACCTCTGAAACCGCCAATGACAGCGTCGGAATAAGGTGCGATTTGTTCTGCTGTGTTGGTGGTGGACAAACCTATCACCGTTGCGCCCGAAGCTTGGGCTGCCCGTAAGCCGTTGATTGAATCCTCAAAAACAAAACAATTCTCGATATTACGTCCTATCTTCTTGGCTCCCAACAGGAAACACTCGGGGTCGGGTTTGGCCTTGCTCACCATGTCGCCCGTGATGATTGCAGAAAAGAGTGCTTTAAAATGAGGATGTTGAGCGTAGACAGCATTCATTTTCCGGTCATCACTGCTGGTGACAATTACTGCCGGAATGCCTTGTTCATAAAGAGTTTGTACAAATTCAAGCGCTCCATCAAAGAAATTATAACGCATCCCTCGCTGAAACTCTTCAAGCAATTCGGTGACCTGGAGCCTTGTTGTCACGTCATGAAAACTCTTGTGGAGAATCTCGTGGAGGTTAGAGCCTTTGATAACTCGCGCAAAGTCAACTATGCCGGTAGGATAACGGTGGTCAATCTCTTCCCAGAATTGAGTGTATATGTCTTCGGTGTCGAGCAGAACTCCGTCAAGGTCAAATAAAACACCGTATTCTAAATTATTCTTTTCTTTCATCATTGCAAAGATACACATTATTTTATTCTTAACCATCATTTTCCCTCACTTAAAGCGGGGGAGCAACAAAGTGGGTGGCTCGAATTCAAATTATCCGATATTTATTTTACATAATATCAATTATGATTTTCTTTTACGCACTTTTAACCTTGCGAGAATGCAATATTTATTGTATTTTTGTAAACTTCATAAGAATATCCCCAAATAATGCGACTTTTAATCCTCATTATATTATTAGTATTGTCGGTGCCGCGTGGTTTTGCACAGAATGAATATGCAGCCATTGATTCGCTTGCCGTCGCTGAACATTCCGATTATCAGTTTCAAGCGAAGCAACTCATTTTGCCTGCTTCGTTGATGGCATTAGGAACGCTGGGTACTATCAACCACAATATCACTTTCAGCAATGACATCAATGATTGGTTTAAAGGAAATGACCGCCACCACACATCGGCCGACGATTATTTGCGGTTTGTCCCGTCGCTCGCCCATTTGACATTGGGCTTCATTCCCGGAGTCAAAGCCCGCCATCCATTTACCGAGCGGCTGATGGCATCGGTTACTGCACACGCTGCAATGCTGGCAGTTTCCTATGGACTTAAATATTGTGTTAAGGAAGAACGCCCTGACGGATCGTCGAGCCACGCTTTTCCTTCGGGACATGTGGCATTGTCTTTCACGGGTGCTGAATTAACGCGCATAGAGTACGGAAACGCCTATGGATTAGCGGCTTACGCCGCATCCATTACGGTAGGTGTGCTTCGTCTGCACAATAATCGCCACTGGTTCAACGACTTGCTGATGGGCGCCGGTATTGGAATTCTGTGTGCCCGCGCCGGTTATTGGCTTGTGCCGTGCGAGCGCCGGCTCTTTCGTCTCGATTCCAGAAAAAGCAGTTCACCATCTGTAGCCGCCCTTCCGGCTTTTGATCCCGCTTCGCGTTCAGTGCAGATGGCCTTTGTCGCTGTTTTTTAACGCTTAAACATTCTGTCCATGGCACGTTTATCCTCTCGCTCCTTAATGGATTGACGCTTGTCGAACATCTTCTTGCCCCGTGCTATGGCTATCACCATTTTAGCCAGCCCCCGCTCATTGATAAACACCCGCAGTGGCACCACCGAATATCCGGGCTGCTCGCTGGCCTTTCCTATGCGCCCTATTTCCTTCTTGGTGAGCAGCAGTTTACGGTCGCGGTGGGTGGAATGATTGTTGTAAGAGCCCATGGAATACTCGGCAATGTACATATTTTTCACCCACAGTTCCCCGTTTTCCCTAAGGCAATAGGTATCGGTGAGCCCAGCGCGCCCTTGACGCAGCGACTTGATTTCGGTCCCTGTCAGCACAATTCCAGCTGTGAAGGTTTCCACAATCTCGTAATCGAATGTCGCCCGCCTGTTTTTTATATTGATATTGTTTGTAGCCATTTCTTCATTTACTTGATAATCAATCCCAACAATAGTTCTATAGCAAATGGCGTAAGCAGTAGCAGGCAAGAGGCGATTACAACAAATTTAGCCGACTTTTCCTCTTTTATGCCCAGGTTTGCAACCCCGCGATAAGCCATCCACGGCATGTAGAGCATCAAAAACAGCACCGGGGTGAAGTCGCCCGGCAGCACATTATGAATGATGCGCAGCAAAACCAGCAGAATCAAATTATACAATATATAGTCATCGAGGCGTTCCTGTGCCCCCTTGGTTTTTACCAGCTCGGGATAGAAGCCCCCCAGTAGGTAGCTACTTATAAAATAGGTGAAGAAATAAGCCGCAAAAAGGGTGATGGCATTCATCAGCAGGGCACTCAATGTGAGTGTGGAGTCATAAAGTCCTGGGACGAAAGAACTCACAGCCAGCAAGGCCAGCAGTGGATAGAATGCACTGCCCAGCACGCGCCCTGTGGGAATCGTTGCCTGATTGATTTCCTCCCACCCCACTCGCGGAGAGATGATTACCAAGATTATATTCTTTATCAAATCCATTGTTTCGCCAATTCGGAGTGCAAAATTAGTGCAAGTTGAGAGCAGAACAAAATGAAAAACTCTATTTTTTCATTTTTTATGCCTCGGCGCAGC
>AUXO015087729.1_pt1 | contig 10917 bp, 10 predicted proteins | sample 768731 | NCBI WGS metagenome assembly AUXO01 (sample SAMN02715735, study PRJNA202380) | gut metagenome | biome: sheep rumen | host: Ovis aries | place: New Zealand: Palmerston North
GGTAAAGGCTACCGTATTGCGGAAGAGAATAGGGAAGGATGGCATTTCCATGCACCTTTTGACATTGAAACAGGTCAAAAGAAAAGTAGTTTTACAGGTGAAAATTATGGCTTCACAGTGAGAGATTTCTTGCTCAAGAAGATGGAAAAAGATCCTTCAATTTGCGTAATCACTCCTGCAGTGCCAATGAGTTGCGGCTTTAATGCAGAGATAAGACAGAAATTAGGAAAACAGTTTATTGACGTTGGCATCGCTGAAGAACATGCTGTCACGATGGCTGCTGGTGTTGCTAAGAATGGAGGCAAGCCAATAGTGGTATCCCTTTCCACGTTCTATCAGCGCACATACGATCAGATAGCACAGGATATGTGTATCAATAAATGTGCGGCCACATTATTGGTGAGGAACGGATCTATTTGGGGCGATACAGATGAGACACACCTCGGTTTCTTTGATATTGCCATGATGTCAAATATCCCCAATTTGGTATATCTAGCACCAACCAATTGTGAAGAATATCTCGCAATGCTTGATTGGAGTATAGAACAGAATGAGCACCCAGTGGCAATTCGTATTCCTTGCAACAAACTTGTACATACTGACAAACCTGTAGATAAGGATTATAGTAATCTCAACAAATCCCTAGTTGCACAGAAAGGTGAGAAGGTGGCATTATTTGCCCTTGGAGATTTCTTCCAGATGGGAGAAGAGTTTGCCAAAGCCATCGAAGAAGAATTCGGTTTTAAGCCTACTTTGATCAATCCTCGCTATATGACAGGAGTAGATAAAGAGTTATTAGAATCATTAAAGAAGGAGCATCAGCTTATTATTACGCTCGAAGATGGAATTGTTGAGGGAGGATATGGACAAAAAGTCACATCTTTCTATAGCACTTCTGACATGAAGGTAATCAATCTGGGTTTGGATAAGGTTTTCACCAATGGCGTGAGTGCTAATGATTTATTAGAGAAAAACGGATTGACGATTGATAACATAAAAAAAATTGTATATGCTTTTAACAATAGGAATACCAACATATAATAGGACTGCTTTTTTAAAAGACAACCTGGATGTACTCTTACCTCAGTTAAAACCATATCTTAACGATGTGGAGGTTATAATTTCTGATAATGCATCCGAAGAAGATACAGGTAAGGTTGTAAAAGTGGCGGTTGATCAATATGGTATACCCGTATCTTTCACAAGGCAGGAGAAGAACCTTGGGGCAGAGGGTAATGCTATCTGGATTGTAGAAAAAGCGTGTGGCCGTTATTTATATTTAATGGGTGATGATGATATTCTTTCACCTAATTTTATTGATATCATCATTCCTTTGTTGAAAAGCAAGGAAGACTTTGTGGCCGTTCATTGGAATAGACTGTCTGGAAATGGTGAATGCACAAACAATGTATTGGTTGATAGAATTTTTACGGGCGAAACAGAAGAACATCTGAACTCTAAGGATTTTATTATGCGGGTGATGGAGAAACCCAACTTCATTTCTAGCATCATATTTAAAAAAGAAGTATTGGAGATTGGAAAATCTTATTATCAAGATAAGTATTTTGGTTATAGTTTCTTTGCCCAGATGTACTTTGGAATTCTTCTCTCAGGTGGTAATTGCTTGTACTACTATTTCCCATTGGTTATACAGAGGAATCCCTCTAAAACTTGGGAAAAATATTGGGCACAGTTTTTAATCAGTTCTTTAAGTGAGATTTTTAAGGATATGGAACCTTTTGAGACCTTTATTTATAAAAAATGGATGTCAAAACTAAGGAAAGACATACCAAAGAATATAAATGCGGTGGCTCGTTATAAGTCTTACTATCGCAAGGATGAGATTAAAAGAAAAATGAAAAAACACATGACGAAGATAGAGAAGTTTTGGCTTTATTATTATTTATATATGCCTGGAGCTTCCAAATTCTATGTGTGGAAAATGCAATTTTTGGGGGCTATTAATCGAATTTTAGCCTAATGGAAGTTAAAGTAACAAATAAAGATGTTTGGGCCGGATATTTGGCGCAAATATTTAATTATGGTACTGGCGTAATAGTTCTACCAGTTATATTGCACAAATTAAGTGCAGCGGAGATTGGTATGAATTACGTCATGCTATCTGTGGGTGCTCTTGCCAATATGGCAGATTTTGGATTCTCTGGCCAGATAGGTAGGAATGTAACATATGTGCTTTCAGGAGCCCAAAAAATATTTCGAGGCGAGATTGAAAAGATTGAAAGAGGCGGGGAAGTAAATTATTATTTGCTAAAAACTATAATTGATGCTTCAAGGTTTTTATACAGGAGGCTCTCATTAGCAGTGTTAGTACTATTGTTATCATTTGGTACTATTTATATGCATCATGTCACAGAAGGATTCTCCAATGTAGAAAACGCTTTGCCGATTTGGATATTATACTCTGTTAGTGTTTATTTCAATTTGTATTTTTTATACTATAACTCCCTGTTAACAGGTGCGGGCAAGATAATGGAGCAACGGCTTGCAACTATTTATTCACGTATAGCCTATATCGTTCTGTGTTTTGTCTTGATCTTTTCTGGATTTGGGCTGATGAGCGTGGTTGTTGCCAATTTGGTATCACCTTTTATTGCTAGATACTATAGCTATTATAAGTTCTTTACCAAAGAGATGCAAACTCAATTGCCTAAAGAGAGGGTAAATAAAGTGGAGGTAAAATCTGCGCTAAGTGATATTTGGGTGACAGCAAAAAAGAGTGGTACAAATACCATTGGACATTATATTGGAACTCAGGGAAGTACTTTTATTGCTGGCGCATACCTGCCTCTTGCGGTTACGGCACAATGGGGTTTATTGACGCAATTATTTGGGGTAGTACATGGTATAGCAAGTAACATGGGAATTTCTTTTTATCCAGAATACTGTAAGCTTCGATTAAGAGGTGAACATGAAAAATATATTCAAAAGTCATCATTGTCGATAGCCTTAATGCTAGCTATTACATTTATAGGTGGATTGTTTATTATATATTTGGCCCCATGTCTATTAAATGTTATTGAGACAGAGACAGAATTACCTGTTAAGGATTTTATGTGGGCATATTTGTTTTATATGTTAATCTTGTCAAATGCTCAGTTGTTTGCAATGATGATGAGTTCGCGTAATGTAATACCATCTCCAATTGCTGTTCTAACAACTGCAGCAGGTCAACTTATCTTAACAATATTGCTACTAATGTTTACAAATATAGGTATTTGGGCACTATTACTGGGCCCCCTTGTTTCTGGCTGTTCTTATACGCTATGGAGGTGGACTCAATTAGAATTGAAAGATATGAATTTGACAGCTATCAAATTCTATAAAACGGGATTTTCAGAATTATATCTTTATCTAAAGAACTTTTACAAAAGAATTATAGGATAGTATGAAGAAAGAAAGGGAGAGTAATTTTGAATTGTTGCGAATCATTGCGCAATTCATGATTATTTATTATCATATTTTGTACTTTGCCATATACCCAGTCGCAGGTCATGAGATTTATAAGGCCTTGTGGTTTCCACCGCATGTTGGGGTCCCCGTGTTTGTCATGATAAGTGGCTACTTTGGCATAAGGCCATCTATTAAAGGTCTTGTTAAATATATTGGGTTGGTATTGGTTTTATCTATCCCTTATATGATAGAACAAACAATGGTCGGGATAGATGGCGGGGGCATAAAATTTTTGTTCAATTTACCATTTTTCTTATCCTTGACTCCTTTCTGGTTTGTTAGGACCTATTTCTTTTTATATTTGTTTTCGCCTGTAATAAACAAGTATCTAAAGGATATTACACCCTTTCAGAGATTACTCTTATTAGTTGTATTATTGTATATGGGTGTTTATATAGGTGTGTTGGGCGCAGATGCATCTCTTAAAGACGGGAAGAATTTGATTTCTTTTCTCTTATTCTACACTATTGGAGATACATTGAAGTCATATAAGGGGATATGGGAAAAATGGAACATGAAATATCTGATAACTCTTTATGTAATATTTAATGCGGCAGTAGTACTATTGTTCAGTATAGTTGGTTTTGGACGTATATCAGATGCAATTTGGTTGCGTATTTTCTTTGACTACTATAGTCCTATCTTACTTATAAATTCTGTCTGGTTGTTTGTTATTTTTGGGAAAATCCATGTTCATTCAGCTTTAATAAATCATGTTGGCAAAGCATCTCTTGCTATGTATATTTTACATGGTACATTTTTATTCAATCTTATAGTGCCAACAGCATTGTCATTATACAACTATAATTCTATGGTTATAGGAGTGTTGTTGTCAATTGCTTTGTTGACTCTGCTAATAATTGCTTTATGTGTAATGGTGTATGATATGCTTATTCCCATTTGGAAATGGGTGAACAAGATAGGAGATATTCTTGAAAGAAGGGCAATATTCTTTAAAGGTTGATACAGTGTATGCTGATCAATCCTGTTATTAACATTTTATGATAATTGATAAATAAATGGAAAGGAAAACAATAAAACTTCGTTACGTCGATTCAATGTCAAGGAATTACGAGAATGAAGTTATATGGAAGTTACTAAATAAATGGTACGATATAGATCAGATTTCAGAACCTGATTATATATTATGTGGTGGCATGGGTACTACTTTTACTAAATATAAGAATTGTATTAGGATTCAGATTATTGGAGAAAATGTAGTTCCTGATTTTAATGTTTTCGACTATGCATTAGGGTTTGATCATTTGCATTTTAATGACAGATATCTTAGAGTGCCATTGTACGTATTTTACGATTCTTTTCAGAGGATAATAAGTGGGCAACGTACTCAAATCGATTCGGGGGCATGTAATAGAAAATTTTGCAGTTATGTTGTGTCAAATGCAAACCATGCAGACCCTTCACGCGATAATTTCTTCAAGGAGCTATGCAAGTATAAAAGAGTAGATTCTGCTGGTCGTCATTTAAACAATATGGGAGGTGGCTTTCTGAAAGACAAATTAAGTTTTATCTCTCAATATAAGTTTAATATAGCTTTTGAAAATTGCACCAGTGATGGATATACAACAGAAAAAATTATAGAGCCTCTGTCTGTGGGGACAATTCCGATTTATTGGGGAAACCTATCAATCGAAAAAGATTTTAATAAGGAGGCTTTTGTGTATGTTAATGATTTTTCGTCAATTCAAGAGTGTATTAATTACATAATAGAGCTTGATAACAATGATGCATTGTACTTGGAGAAGTTAAAACAGCCTATTTTCCCAAACGATGAAGCTCCTGATTATAATAAAAGGCTAAAGGATTTCTTTGATAATATTTTTAATCAGAATCTTAATGAGGCTAGAAGGGTGAACATTTATGGAAGACAATCAGTGCTTTCTGATAATCTGATAGATTTTTATCGGAAGACTGACCAGACTTTCTCAAAAAATAGAATAATTGCTGCAATAAAGAAAATAGTGTTAAAAAAATGAGATGATGATGGATAAGTTTGCAATTGTTATTCCTTGTTATAACCGACTAGACACATTAAAGAATCTTTTAGATTCTTTAACAAAGGCTTTTTACGAGCAGGAGGTAAGTCTTGTTTTTTCTATTGATAATTCCGGTTCTGATATAATCGTTAATTTTGCAAATGATTTTAATTGGAAATTCGGAGAGAAGGTAATTATTCATCATAAGAAAAATATCGGTTTAAGGAATAATATAATTAGCTGTGGAGACTTAACAAAAGATTATGATGCTGTTATTGTTTTAGAGGACGATTTACTTGTCTCACAATATTTCTTCGTTTATGCAAAAGCTGCATACGATTATTATAAAGAGGATGATCATATTGCTGGCATATCGTTGTTCAGTTATAGAGTAAGTGAAAATTTGCATGAATTTAATCCGCTGACATATGGCTATGATACATTCTTTATGCAGTGGACAGCCTCTTGGGGGCAAATGTGGAATAAAAAACAATGGAATAGTTTTAGAGAATGGTATAATAAACGGGATGAGGGCTTGTCCAACGTTCCGATACCAGATTTTGTCAGGACTTGGACTCATAGTTGGAAAAAATATCATATTGCTTACCTTGTAGATACAGAGCATTACTTCGTATATCCTACAATATCATATACTACAGTACAACCAGCATTGGGTGAGCATGTCTCTGAAGTAAGATTAAATAAAGATAATATTGTGCCATTGTGTAACGGTATTCGGAGAAATTTTGTTTTTCAAAGTTTTAATTCGACATTTCTTTATGATTGTTTCTTCGAATTAAAATCATTGACGGTGATTCTTGACGGCAAGAACATACAAGCAGACTTAAATATATATGGACATAAAGGTGAAAAGAATATTAAACAAGCTTTTTTCATTACCTCTAAAAGAATAAATAGTGCACCGATTCTAAAAAGTTGGGGCATTAATACAGTGCCTTACGAGAATAATATCATTAATTCAGAAGAAGGAGAAGATTTATTTTTATATTCTACGGAATACTTTGAGAAAATTAATTTAACTCCTTCGGAGAAGGTCGCTTTTCGCATTAAATTAACCAATAAAGAAAAATTATTGTATTATTCTAAACGGATGATAGAGTTAATCAGAAAATAGGCTTGTTTTCACAAAACAGAATATAATTGTTAGTTACTTTCTAAGCAAATGGTAAGAAAAGTATTATATATATGTATAGTCCTCCTAATCGGATTGTTAATGGGACCATTCTCAACGTATCTATTTATAGATATATTGCATTTCCCATTGGTGGTACCTGAGATAGTATTTATACCCTTTTTTGCCTTATTTTATAAAAAACTAGGCATTTCATTAGACAGCAAAGTTAAATTTTGGTCCGTACTAATGTTGTGGTTGTTTTTCTTACTAATGGCATTAGTGTGGGGCACCTGGGATATTGTTGCCATACTTTCTACAGGTCGTAGCTTCCTCATATTGGGGTTATTCTATGTAGTTGGAAAACATATTCATTTTGATGACACTTTGGCAAAAGTTGTATTGCTTTGCTCAATTGGTAGCTTGTTAGGGTGGGTGGTCAAGTCATATTTCAATTTTACCTCATTAGTATTCCTTGATGCTCATGAAGAATCTGTTGTCTATGGTAACATGATTGCTATAGCATATGCGTTTGCCATCGCATTGTTAATGAAAAGTGATTATATTACAGTTACTTTAGTATTTGCTGTCAATGTGTTCTTAAGTTTTACTTCAGCCTTGAGGAGACAAATATCTGTATCTTTTCTCTCTTTGTTTCTTTCACTTGCAATGTCATCACTTCGAAATAAGAGGATTAATTATCTAATCATTATTTTGTTATTAAGTGTTCCTGTGTACATTGCTTTACCTCAGATTGAACAAGTAGTGCAAGACTATAGCCCCAATATGCATTATAGAATTTTTGAAAGATCTCAGAATCTTATAGGAGGCGAGATGGGTAATAGTGAGCAAGGTCGTATCAACCATCAATTTATAATATTTGATGATTTCTTTGACTTAATCATCCCTCATGGGTATGTTTCCCAACACACTAGCCAAGACGCAGGTACTGGTATTTTTAATGATATCCCGATATATATGTTAGCCTATACGTTCGGTGTTATAACTGTTTTTATATATTTCTTTTTCTATGTAAGGCGTCTATATCTAATGCTATTTCATTTTCTTAAGATGGGAAACCCGTATTATGGAGTTTTGTTTGTAGTTGGTGCTGTTATGCTTTTTTTACATTTTGTTGATTCGCAAATGTTTACAGTATCGTACTCTGCACCATTTACAGGTCTTACATTGGGATTGATGTTTAGGAATACGTTAATTAAAGGAACAAGTAAGTATAAATTATGAAAACAAAGATAATATTTGATTATCAACTCAATGGCCACAATATTGAATATATACATCATCTGTATGTAGGTGCCTCCCTTGATTCACAAACAAAATATATATTCTCTTTACCAGAAGAGTTTAATGAGGTAAAGCATTTCATGCGATGGCCTGCGGCAGAAAACATCGAGTTTGATTTATATCGCTTAAGTGATGTTAAATCATCAAAGCCTATAGTAACTGCATGGAAGAGTAGTCTTTATCTTAGGAAACTGGTAAAAAAAACAGGTGCAGAAGAAATTGTTCTTGTTTGGATGATGGCAGTTTTACCATTTATCGGTTATTTGATACCAAAAGGGGTTAAGGTTTCTGGTATAGTATATAACATCTACCTGTATCTGTGGAAGCAATATGGTATACTAGGAAAGGTTTCAAACGTATTGAAATACTGGTTCCTTACACATTGCAAAAATATTAATAAAGTTTTTATTTTAAATGATAATAGCGCAGTTTGTAAATTAAATAGATTGTGGAAAACAGATAAATATAAATATTTGCCAGACCCTTACGTGCCTTTTTCTGAAGACGTTATAAAAGATTTGCGAGATGAACTTTGTATAGATGCGGGTAAGACGATATGTCTGCATTTAGGTGCAATGTCATTTAAGAAAGGGACGTTGACTGTACTTGATATTATAGAGAATTCTGACGAAGAACAATTAAATGATTATGCTTTTGTGTTTGCTGGAAAGATATATCCAGATATCAAGGAGCGCTTTTATGATAAGGTTGCAAAACTAAAAGAGAAAGTACAGATAGTAGTCAAAGATGATTTCCTGCCATATGAAACTATGGGTAGCATGGTTTTCACATGTGACAAGGTTATACTCCCCTATACTCGCATAGATGCCAGTAGTGGTTCGATTGCTTATGCATCCCAATTCGGCAAAATAGTATATGCTCCTAACAGAGGGTTGCTAGGAAAACTTGTCAGAAAGTATGGTATAGGTGTGGTTCTGGACGAATTTAGAGACATAAATTCTATTAGTGTAATTGGCCAGAAACAAAACACTTATTGTCAAAGTCATAGGGTAGAGGATTTTAATAGTGTTATATTAAGTTAATTGCCCAATTTGTATCGTATGTCATTAACAAAAGTAATATATCTGAATAGTTTATATTGTGTTTATAAACTATTGAATTACCCTTCGATTCTTATAAATAAAGTGAAGCTCGGGTCAAACGTTCGTTTCAGAGGCCGTGTATATTTCAAAAATAGTCGTATGGGGGGGGTAATTTTAGGTAATAATGTAAGTATTAACTCGTCGTTGGGTGCAGACCCAATAGGCGGACAGACTAAAACCATATTTTATGCCAGACGGTCGGGAAAGATAATAATTGGAGATGGTTGTGGCATCTCAAATACTGCTATTGTTTCAGAAAGTATGGTGACAATAGGCAATTTGACGAATATTGGTGGAGGTACAAAAATATATGATACTGATTTTCACTCCATTAATCCAGATGTACGATATAAGGGAGACTATGAAGTAAAGACCAAGCCAGTAAATATTGGCCCTAAAGTATTTATCGGTGCACATTGTATCATAATGAAAGGTGTGAATATAGGCGAAGGGGCTGTAATTGGAGCTGGTTCAGTAGTAACTAAGGATGTTCCGCCTTATGAAATATGGGCGGGGAATCCGGTGAGATTTGTACGGAAGGTATAGAAAAATAATATAGTAAATAAAATGAAATTGGAAATATTGATGTCTGCTATGCATCAAACAGATTTTACATTGTTTGAAAGATGCAAATGTAAAACAGATATGCTTATCATCAATCAAACAGACCATGAAGGGTATGATGAAAAAAACATTGAAGGTTGCAGAGTGCGGATGTATTCTACTACGCAAAGAGGCTTGTCCCGTAGCCGTAATATGGCATTAGTCCATGCAGCTGGTGACATATGTTTGTTTGCTGATGATGATTGTGTTATGTATGATGGCTATGAGAATATGGTGACGGATGCTTTTGGGCGTAACCCGCAGGCAACGGTAATAGCCTTTAATTATTCTGATCCTAACAAGAGATCACATAAGTCAAAAAAAATAACAACTGAAGGTCGAGCATCGCGATATAAATCATTCTCTTCTGTTTCTCTCGCATTTAAACGTGAAACGGTAATGAAAAAAGGAATATGGTTTAATGTTAACCTGGGCGCTGGTTCAGGTTTTATAACTCAAGGAGAAGAGACTTTATGGGAAGACGAATTAAGAAGCAATGGCCTTTTGCTCTATCAATGTCCTCAAATAATAACAGAAGTACAACAGCAAAACTCTACATGGTTTGAAGGTTATAATGAAAAATATTTCTATAACCTTGGAGCAGTGTTGGCACTTAGATATAATTGGTTTTTGAGGCATATTTATCAGTTCTACTATCCTTTGAGATTAAGAGGAGATGCCTCTCTTTCAGTATTCCAGCAACTTAAATTTATGATGGCTGGAATGAAAGGAATAGAAGACGGGAAGAATTATAATCAATATTTCAAAAATGAAAAAATATAAGATTGGTTACACAACAGGTGTATATGACATGTTCCACATCGGTCATCTAAATATCATACGCAAAGCAAAGGAACAATGTGACTGTTTGATTGTTGGTGTGACGACAGATGAACTTTGTTATAAGAGAAAGAACAAATACCCAATTATTTGTGAGAATGACCGTATGGAGATTGTGGAAGCAATCAGATATGTAGATAAGGTTGTTCCTCAGGCTGATATGGATAAGATTCGTGCAGTAAAAGAACTGGGAGCAGATGCGGTATTTGTTGGATCCGACTGGAAAGGTACAGAGGCCTGGAACCAGTATGAGAAAGAATTTGCTGAGGTTGGTTGCACTGTTGTATATTTAGATCATACTGACGGTATTTCATCAACAATTCTACGAGACAAATTAAACGACTATCATCAATAAAATACTATCAATGATGAACAATCAGTCTGTAAAAGATGTTCAAGGGAAAATCCTTGAAGTAATGAAATATATAGATAAACTATGCCGTGAAAATGGCATTGTTTATTATAT
>AUXO018223624.1_pt1 | contig 10914 bp, 9 predicted proteins | sample 768731 | NCBI WGS metagenome assembly AUXO01 (sample SAMN02715735, study PRJNA202380) | gut metagenome | biome: sheep rumen | host: Ovis aries | place: New Zealand: Palmerston North
CCCACTCAGATTGGCGATCTTTCTGCTCATTACAAGTTCTTAACTGCAATGATGGATGGAGGCCTGAAACAACTGGCCGTGATGGGAACTATGCACGAAGTGGGTTATTGGGAAGGTGCTATTGACGAGAACACCCCTTGCAATCCTATTTCTATGTACGGCATTGCAAAGGATGCGCTACGCAGATCTATAATACTCTATTGCAAGCAGAAAGAATGCATTCTTCAGTGGCTTCGCTGTTACTATATCTTGGGCGATGACAAGAAGAATAACTCTATCTTCTGTAAACTTCTGATAGCTGCAGAAGAGGGTAAGAAGACATTCCCGTTCACGACAGGGAAGAACCAGTATGACTTCATTACTGTAGATGAACTGGCAAATCAACTGTCTGCTGCTGTAATGCAGAAAGATGTTGTTGGCATCATTAACTGCTGCACTGGCAAGCCTATGAGCTTGGCAGAAAGAGTCGAACAGTTTATCAAGGAGCATAATCTTGATATTAAACTGGAATATGGAGCTTTCCCTGATAGGCCGTACGATTCTCCTTGTGAGTATGGAGATGCAACAAAAATCAACTTGATATTAGATAAATGAAGAACGTTCTCATTACCGGCGGAGCCGGTTTCATTGGTTCGCATATTGCCCTAAAACTGATAGAAAAGGGTTATGAGGTAACTGTTCTTGATAATCTTTTGGAACAAATCCATGGAACAGACCCTGAAAAGACCTCACCTCTCTATTGCAGTATCAAAGACAAGGTGAGGTTTATCAAGGCAGATGTTTGCGATAAAGCTGCTCTTGAACAGGGATTGCAGGATGCAGACTATGTAATTCATCTGGCAGCTGAAACAGGTACAGGGCAGTCTATGTACGAGATTAAGCGATACATAGATGTGAATATAGGTGGTACTGCTTTATTGCTGGACATTCTAACCAACACCAAGAATCACATCAAACGTGTGGTGGTTGCAGAATCTCGTGCCATTTATGGTGAAGGGAAGTACCATTGCGAAAAGTGTGGTGTTGTATATCCTACAGAGCGCAAGGATGAAGATATGGCCAAAGGCGACTTTGAATGCCATTGCCCCAAGTGCGGCGGAAAAGTTACGTTAGTTGCTACAACAGAGGACAGTGCTATTCATCCTTCATCTGTATATGGTATAGGAAAGCAGGTGCAAGGCCAGTTGGTACACTTAATTTGCAAGAACATTGGAATAGAGTCTGTTTCTTTCCGCTATCAGAATGTATATGGCCCGGGCCAGTCACTGACTAATCCATATACTGGAATATTGAGTATATTCTCAACTCGTATCAAGAACCATAACCCCATCAATATTTTTGAAGATGGCAGGGAATCTCGTGATTTCGTATATATTGATGATGTTGTAGACGCAACAATTAGAGGATTGGAAGTAAAAGAGGCTAATGGCCATGTTTTTAATGTAGGCACAGGGAAGGCTACAGATGTTCTTACCGTTGCTAAAACCCTATGCAAGCATTATGGAATAGAAGTACCTATTAACATAAATGGGAACTATCGATTGGGGGATATTCGACATAACTATGCTGATATTTCTTTAGCAAGACAAATTCTCGGATATGAACCCAAGTGGGGTTTTGCAAAAGGTATTTTGGAGTTCTGTAAGTGGGTAAATTTACAGGATGTCTATGAAGATAAGTATGTTTCTTCAATAGAGGAAATGCAATTGAAAGGATTATACAAATGAGAATATTGTTCATCGCGAATCCATGTCAGAATCTTTATAAAGATATAGAATCAGAGATGGTTCTACAGGGGCATGAGGTTGTTACCATTGTAGACAAACAATTTAAATATGATCCAAATATAAAAAGTTCAAGGTTCAAATATTATTTATTTTATCCCCTAAAAAAAATCTTGTGGTGCAAAAGAATTTGGAATTATTGGAAAGAATTATTTGACAAGAATGACTCCTTAAAACAGACTTTTGATACCTTGTTTGTTTTGAGTGGTATTTCTCTAGATGACGAGGTCCTTAACTACATAGAACAAAAGAATCCGGGTATTAAGAAGGTGATATATACGTGGGATTCCTGTAACCATTATAATTTTGATCGATTTTTGCCCCGAATGGATAAAAGCTATACATTTGATATAGTTGATTCACACAAAGATTGCAGATGGAAATTATTGCCTATTTTTTATAAAGAGGATAATAATCAATCTTCATTGATATATGATTTCTTTTTAATTGGCTCAAATCATGACGGACGCTATTCTTTTGTAAAAAAAATACTCCCTCAGTTAAAAGAAAATGGATATACCTATTTTATTAAAATAGTTGGTCATGAAAAAATTCTTTCTGGGCTTGATAGGTTCTTCTTAACTTTTCGTACAAAGAAAGCTAGAGAGTTAAATGAGGAAGTTAGATTTTCGAGAGGGGAAGAGAACGAAGATTGCTTGTCAAGAGAAGGTTTTAGCATAGATGATTATAAATTGTTGTTATCTCAATCTAGGTGTGTATTAGATGATCAGCGCGATAATCAATCCGGATTATCTGCTCGGTTTATTTGGGCGTTATCTCAAGGAAAAATAATTTATACAACTAATAATAATGCACGAGATTATTCTTTTATTAATCCTGAGCAAGTAATACAGATTGATAAAGAAAACCCCAGAATTACCCATATCCCTTCTTTTAATGGAAAAAGTGACGTTTCTTTTCTTAGAATAGATAATTGGGTAAAAGAAGTCTTATCTTAATCACAAATCCTTAGGCCCGGCTATTTATCTTGTCTTAAATTCTAGAGGAAGCCTAAAATGTGCTCAATGAGATCTGACAACTATATGGTAAGAGCCTATTTTAAAGGAAGAAGTTTTTTAACAAATATTTTGCATTTACCAATGTTATAGTATGTGTTTCCAGAGATGTCGGGTTATTACATTATTAATTATATAAATGAATAAACTTTTATCTAAAGTCAACATATATACTGGATTGTGGTGCTTGTATTATTTACAAGGGACTCTATATCCTGTAGGAGGAGGGTTATCAAAATCCATATTAGCTATATTGGTTTTATGGTCTGTAGTATACTTATTTTTATCACTAAGGCTATCATATAAACCTGCCTATATAAAGGGGTTATATGGAATGATTTTTCTATACTTTTTCTACTGGGTGTTAGGGCTTGTTGGCGCTAGTGGAATAGGGGGAATGGATAATGGCTCTCTTGTAATTAAAAATATTTGTGTGTCAGTTCTACCGATATTTGCATATATTCATTTTTCAAATAAGAATTTAATTACAAGTAAATGGTTGCTGACCTGGCTCCCTTTCTTCGTCTTAGTAGCTATTTCTTCATTTTATCATGAACAAACGTCAAGACTACAACTCATAATGGAAGAGGGCGGGATCAGAGACGAGGTCGTCAATAATACTGGTTATTTATTTGTGGCTTTAATCCCATATGCATTATTTTTTCACAAAAAACCAGTTTTGCAAGTGCTTACCATATTGGTTTGCTTAGCTTTCGCATTTATGTCGTTAAAACGAGGCGCAATGTTAGTGGCCTCTTTGTCGGTTGTTATATGTATATTATATAGGTTAAAGGATAATAAGAATTCAAATAAGGTTTTAACTATTTTGGCTATAATTGTTGCGGCAATTATAGCTTTTAACCTTTTTGATTCTTTTCTAGCTCAAAGTGACCTCTTAAATAATAGATTAGAGAGAACACGCACTGGAGATAGTAGTGGAAGGGATGAAATGTGGGGTAGGATATATCATTACTTGATATATGAAAATTCATTAACAGGTTTCTTTTTTGGAGCTGGAATAGGGGGAACGACAAAGATAATAGGGGATGGTGCTCATAATGACTGGCTACAAATAGCAGTAGATATGGGGCTCCTTGGCATTAGTACATACCTAATCTATTGGAGTTGCTTTTTTAAGTCATGGAGACGGTTAAAGAGAGTTGATGAGTTGTTATATGTAGTGCTGGGTATCATTTTTATGACTGAATTGTTAAAAACTGTGTTCTCTTTTTCGTTTTACTCAATGCCATTTTACGAGCTCCCACTTCTTGGATATTGTATAGCAATCTTTTTTAAGGTTAAATCAAAAGGACAAATTCTAAATGGTAAATATACTGATAGCCGGTGATATTGCTTCACAAAAGTATACTAGCAAATTTCTTTTTAATTCCTTTTGCGAAGTTACGGAGTTGATTTCCTCTAGCAATTATAGTATAGTTAATCTTGAAACACCGATAGGGGATATCAATACGTTGAAGCCAATCTATAAGCAGGGACCAAATTTGTTGTGCACAGAGCACCGGCTCGATATAATTAAGGAGATTGGGTTCAAAGCAGTTACTCTTGCTAATAACCATATTTATGATTACGGAGAAGGAGGGTTGTGTTCCACAATACAAGGTTTAAAGAAAAGAGGTATTGATTATGTAGGTGCTGGATTAGATTTTAAAGAGGCTTCTGCGATACTCGAAAAGACAATCTGTGATAAAAAAATAGGATTTATTAATTGTTGCGAACAAGAATTCTCTACTGTAACGACAACACATGGGGGCGCAAATGCAATAGATCCTGTTAAGTTGTATTATCAAATATTAGAGAGAAAAAAAGACCTTGACTATATCATTCTATTAATCCACGGAGGCGTAGAGCATTTTCAGTACCCAACTAAAAGAATGGTGCAAATCTACCGTTTTTTCATAGATGCGGGTGCCGATGCGGTAATCAATCACCATCAACATTGCCCTTGTGGATATGAAGTGTATAAAGGCAAGCCCATATACTACGGTTTAGGGAATTTCTGTTTCGACTGGGAGGGAAGAAGAAAGTCCATCTGGAATCTTGGCTATATGGTCAATCTAAACCTAACGGGGGAACAATGTATAGAATCTGAGATTATTCCATTCCGGCAGTGTGATGATAAATCCATGGTTGAGCTTTTAAAGGGTGACGACCTGGTATTATTCAAGAAAATGATGACCGAGTTGTGCGAGAGTATTAAAAACGATGAGGTCCTTGATGCAAAACTTGCGGAGTATAATATAAAGAATGATTATCTCTATAAGAAGATGCTTGAACCTTATTCTGGGAAGCTGGCCAGTAGTCTTTATCGTAGAGGTTTACTTCCATCTACAATTAACAAAGACCGCGTCTTGGCTTTGATGGACTTCATTGTCTGTGAAAGCCACTATGAGAGAGTAAAGGAATTATTAGATAGACTTTATAACGATTATTTTCATGAGTAAAATTAATACTGCAGCTAAAATGCTTCTTCACAACAGGAATGCATTCAAGGCTCAACTAGTTGAGAATTTTGGCTGGCTATTTGGTGACGAGAAGTATTTGAGGTTGATGTTCAGGTACCGTATGGGTTATGAATTAGATTTGGATAACCCTAAGTCATTTAGTGAGAAACTACAATGGTTGAAACTATATGACAGAAAACCTCAGTATACTAGTTTAGTGGACAAACATGAAGTAAAAGCTTTCGTTGCAGATCGAGTAGGAGATCAATATGTTATTCCTGAACTCGGTATGTGGGATACTCCAGCGCAAATAGAATGGAATAAGCTTCCGGGAAGTTTTGTGCTAAAAACAACACATGGTGGTGGTAATACGGGCGTAATTGTCTGTAAGGACAAAGCATCTTTTGATAAAGATAAGGCTTTAAAATGTCTCAATGAATCGATGAAACAGGATTTGTATAGAGATTCTCGTGAGTGGCCTTATAAGAATGTTAAACGAAGGGTTATAGCAGAAGCTTTTTTGGAGGATTCTAAAACAAACGAACTTCGTGACTATAAGTTTTTCTGTTTTGATGGGGTGGTGAAAGCCTTATTTGTAGCAACTGACCGCCAAAAGAGAGAAGAACCATATTTTAATTTCTTCGATGAGGATTATAATGAATTAGATTTGAAGCAGGGCCATCCCAATAATCCTATACCGCCTGAAAAACCATCATGCTTTGACGAAATGAAAGAAGTTGCAGCTCAGTTGTCAAAAGGGATACCTCATGTGAGGGTTGATCTATATGAAGCTAACGGCAAGGTTTATTTTGGCGAGATGACCTTCTATCATTTTGGTGGTATGGTTCCTTTTGAACCAGAAAAATGGGATATGGAGTTTGGCGATATGATTAATTTGCCCACCAAATCATAACTTTGTATGAAGATCTTATATTTTTTTCCGGAATATGATACACCCATGTTCCAGTGGCAGAGGTTGCATTTTATCGATGAACTTTCCCATCATGGAATAGAATTTGAGACGTTTAACCCTCTCATTTATTCTTGTCCAGCTGAAGCAAATGAATTGTTTATCAAAAGAATAAAACAAGGCGGGTTTGAATTGCTGTTGTCTAGTGTCTGTTACGAAGGTATTATCTTTCCGGAAGTATTGAAAGCCGCGAAAGTTCAAGGTGTTCCTTCCTTGTTGATTCGCTGGGATAATTTGACTGTACCTATTTATGATAAAAAGCAGTCAAAGCTTTTTGATTTGGTGTGGTTAACATCACATGAAACTAGTAATATGTATAAACAATGGGGAACGAATTTTATTATACAACCTTATGCTGCCAGTCCATATACCTTTACTTATAATGAAGGGCCATTAAACAGAAACATATGTTTCCTGGGTACGCCATATGGGAGTAGGTCTTTGATGATTAACACATTAACACAAGCTTCTATTGACGTTGACGCATATTATGGGGGCGTCAAAACGATTCAAAGCAACAAGATTCGAGTTAAATATGATATCCCACATCCATCACATTATAAGATGTTGCTGCATAGCCTTAGTTATAGAGAAGGGAGGAAGATGATGATGGGCGCAATTAAGAATAAAATAGTTGGGTCTCAGACCATCATTGAAAATGCTGCACTACACCATTTCCCCGCAGTCCCAGTCTCTGAGGTATCTTCTATTTATTCATGCCACTCTGTTTGTCTAGCGTCAACATCAACCAATCATACAGACTCACTTAAAAATCCGTTGAAGATAGTGAATTTACGCAGTTTCGAGATTCCCATGTCTGGTGGTATAGCATTGTGTAAGTTTAACCCAGAGTTGGCAGACTATTTCGAAGAAGGGAAGGAAATATTGTTCTATCATACGAATGATGAACTTATAGAAAAGGCTCAAAGATATTCTAAATCTATAGACGAAGTGGAACTTCGCTGCATGAAAATGGCCGCAAGGAAGAGAGCCGAGGCTGAACATACATGGTGGTGTAGATTTAAGAAAGCATTTGATACTTTAGGATTGGTTTATTAGTTTAGTATTACTGATGATGGCAGAGCCCCTCAAAATAGCTGTTATTTCAGATGACTACCCGAGTGAAGGCCGTATGGTTTTCGTCTTTGTGCAGCAATTAGTAGAAGCACTGGTCAACGATAGTGTTGATGTATCTGTTATAGCGCCTCAAAGCATTGTTCGATCACTGTTTCGAGGTGTTAAATTAATGCCTAAAGAAGCAAAGTACATTACAGTACAAGGCAAAGAGTATTATGTATATAGACCCTACGCATTCTCGTTTGGCAAGGGGAATACCTTTCTATATAGATTATTTAGGCCATTTAACCAATTTGGTATCAATAAATATTTGAAGAAACTGGCCCCCCAAATAGTTTATGGACATTTTTGGCATAACGCTATGAAAGGAGCAGATTATGCTAAGGCTAACGGACGACCTCTTTTTGTTGCCTGTGGTGAAGGTGACAATGCTTTAGATAACTGGGCCTCCAATCTATCGAATGAGGAAAAAAAGGCCATAAGAAGTTTAGTTAATGGGGTCATCAGCGTTTCAACTGAGAATAAACGCAAGTGTTTGGAGTATGGTATTAGCACAGAAGCTAATACTATTGTACTCCCAAACTGTGTCAACGATTCTGTTTTTCATCCTGTTGACAATACTGGTTTTAGAAAAGAGCTTGGGGCGTCAGAATCTGATTTCGTTCTTTCATTCACCGGGGCTTTCATTGACAGAAAAGGCTATAATAGATTGTCAGAAGCTATAGATAGTCTTAATGATGATTGTATAAAAGTTATATTCTCTGGTAGGCCAATGGCTGGACATGAGGATGATGTTCCACATTGCAAAGGAATCATACATTGTGGCCCGGTTAATCATGATGATTTGCCTAACTATTTGTGTGCTTCGGATGTCTTTGTTTTACCGACATTGAAAGAGGGTTGCAGTAACGCAATTGTTGAAGCTTTAGCATGTGGTTTACCTGTGATATCATCAGATAGACCGTTCAATGATGATATTCTCAATGATGATAATTCAATAAAAGTTGACCCCGAGTCTATAGAGGGTATTGCTAATGCAATTAACATGCTGAAACACGATAAACAGTATTATAGAAAGTTGCGTGATTATACTTTAAAACATTCCGCAGATTATTCCATAGTTGATAGAGCTCGTAAAATTTTCGAGTTCATAAAAGAAAACAGTGACACTAGTACCACAATTCATTAACATTAAGTCTTGTGTTTGATTGATGTGAACATACTATATCTTTTGCAAGATTAGCGATTACTAAAGAATAAAAAATGAGAGTTGCAATAATTATCCCATCAGTTCATTGGAATTGTCCATATGCAGACATATATGCAAGATTATTTGAGCGCCATGGAGTAGACTATGATATTATCTCCTTTAACCGTAAACTAGATAAAGAAGATACCAAACACCATTTCGATTATGGCCTTTCTAATAGTTCGGGAGCATTTAAGAAACTTATTGCTGTTGCTAGATATTGTTTTTTTGTCAAAAGAGTATTGAGTAAGGAGAATTATGACCGTCTTATCATATTTAGCTCGCAACTAGGGATAGGATTGCTTCACACTTTACTCAAGAAATATAAGAGAAGGTATATTTTTGATTACCGGGATTTGTCTATAGAACAACACCTGAAATACCCGTTAAAAAAATTGCTGGATGGTAGTTATATGAATGTAATATCATCTCCTGGTTTTAAGCGAGCACTCCCTAAAGGATATGACTATAATATTTGCCATAATTTTAATGTTTCCGTTGCAGAAAAGGCTTTACAAGAAGAAAATGGAGATGGATGGCGAAAGGATAAAAAACATATATTGACAATCGGAGGTATTCGTGATTATGAGGCAAATGTACAAGTTATTAATGCAATTAAAGACAGTGATGACTATTCTCTAAGTTTTGTTGGGCGTGGAGAGAGTAGTGAACCATTGTCAAATTATTGTAAGGAGAATGGGATAAACAACGTTTCATTTGTTGGGTTTTATAAAAAAGAGGAAGAAGCAGGATATATCAAAAAATCAGACTTTATAAATATCTTTTATCCAAGAAGGTTGTCTCATGATACAGCTGTGTCAAATAGGTTTTATAATTCCTTAATATATAAAAAACCAATGATTACTACCGCTGATACTACGCAAGGAGACTTTGCTGCTAACTACAAAATAGGTATAGCATTAGAAGATTGTAGTGATTTGATAAATCAATTGGAGGTATTTCAAAAAGAAAATGATTTTGCATCCTATGCTAAAAGATGTGATGAATTATTGTCGAGCTTTATAGCAGAGCAACGTTTATTTGAAAAGAAAGTGTTAGAGTTTGTGCGTTAAAAGCACAATCTATTAATTATTGTTTACGCACATGCATAAACGCATTCTAATAATATCTGCCGTTTTTCCCCCCGAGCAAGTTACCTCTGCATTCCTAAACTATGATCTTGCAAAGGCTCTTGCGAAAGACTATAAAGTCACTGTCTTGCGGCCTAAACCAACGCGACCTATTGGGGCAAGTTTTCAGGAGGGCTGGAGTGACCCGGATTTTGAGACGGTACTATTAGATTCTTATACCCATCCAGAATCTGAATTGATAGGCCGTTTAAAAGAGTCTTTGGATTTGGGTAAGAAATCAGCAAAATTCATAAAGGAACATAAAAACGAAATAGATTTCGTATATAACGATGGATGGCAGCTCTTTGGTTTAAACGTTGTTGCAAAGGCTTGTGTTAAGTATGGCATTCCATATATAGTGCCTATTCAGGACATTTATCCTGAGTGTTTACTGACAAAAGCCAATTACCCTGGGATTGTAAAGAAAATAATAGAGGCAGTACTTAAACCCATAGACAAGTACTATCAGAAGCATGCTTATCGTGTCCGTACCATTTCTGACGAGATGGCTGATTATCTATCCAATACCCGCAATGTCAGCAGGGATAAATATCTGGTTGTAAACAATTGGCAGAATGATGATGATTTCAAGAAACTGCCTGAAACAGAAAAGAACGATAAACTTGTTTTTGAGTATGTAGGGAGTATTAATGTACATGCTAATGTTGACTTAATGATTAAGGCATTTGCAGAAGCAAACATTCAAAACTCAGAATTAAAGATATATGGAGGAGGAAACCAGAAGGAAGCTTGCCAACAATTAGTCAATGATATGGGATTGACAAATGTTTCATTTGGTTTTGTCTCTCGTAATGAGATACCAACAGTACAAGCGGCTGCAAGCGTGTTGATATTGGCTTTGCCTACAGGCAATGGAAATTTGTGTTTGCCATCTAAGTTGACATCTTACCTTCTTTCAGGAAGACCGGTACTTGCCAGTGTGGATCAAGACAGTTCAACCAAACGCATACTTGAAGGAGAAGGTTGTGGAAAGACCGTGGTTCCAGATGATAAAGATGCTCTTATCAACGGTTTTAAATACTTTGCAGAAATGGCAAAGAGTGAACGCGAGAAGATGGGGGAGAAGAGTCGTGAATATGCAATGACTCATTTGACAAGAGAGGTAAATCTTACTTTAGTGATTAATTCGATAAATCAAATATTACAATAATGGAAGAACAGCAGATGCACGGTTTTAGAGCTTGGTTAGACTACCAGCTCAAGCA
>AUXO018422695.1_pt1 | contig 10914 bp, 11 predicted proteins | sample 768731 | NCBI WGS metagenome assembly AUXO01 (sample SAMN02715735, study PRJNA202380) | gut metagenome | biome: sheep rumen | host: Ovis aries | place: New Zealand: Palmerston North
AGGAAAAGTAGATGCAATCGTATTTACGGCAGGTGTTGGTGAAAATGCTATTGATTTAAGAGCCGATATCGTAAACTCTATTTCTAATGTTATGTCTATAACACTTAATAAGGAAGCTAATGATAATATTGCTAAGTTTAAAAATAGACAAGCTGGAATTATAACTACACCAGATTCTAAGTGTGACGTAATTGTTATGCCAACAAATGAAGAGTATATGATATTAAAAGATACTTTAGATATTAGTAAATCTCTTGAAGATGGTAAACAATTAAAAAAAGTAAGAAGATAATTATATTAAGAAAGAATTTCATTTGCAAATATGCAGTGAAATTTTTATTATCTGTTATTAATATTCTATATAAAAATAACTATAATGTGTTATAATAGTAAAGAATAAAACGAAAGAGGGATTTTATGACAAATAAAGATTTAGCTAATCTTATGTTTCCGAGTATTAAACATGATACTGATTTTTATGAGAACAAATATAAAGAACGTAATTTAAAAGAAGGTGCAATAGTTACTAGATATGCACCAAGTCCAACTGGATTTGTACATATGGGAGCATTATATGCATCTTTTATCGCAAGTCATATGGCACATCAAACTGATGGAATAATGTTTTTACGTATTGAAGATACTGACCAGGAAAGAAAAGTTGAAAATGGAGTAGTATCAATTATTAAAGATTTAAATGATTTTGGAATAGCTTTTGATGAAGGTATGACAAGTGAAGATGATGAGATAGGTGAGTATGGTCCATATACCCAAAGCAAAAGAAAAGAAATCTATCAAACATATGTTAAATCTTTAGTTGAGAAAGGTCTTGCATATCCATGTTTCTGTACTAAAGAAGAATTGGATAAGATAAGAGAAGATCAGGCTAAAATTAAAACACGTATTGGTTATTATGGTAATTGGGCTAAATATCGTAATTTGAGTATTGATGAAGCTATTACTAGAATTAAGAATGGTGAAGAATATGTTGTAAGATTAAAATCACCTGGTGACTTCAATCGTAAGATTAGAGTAAAAGATTGTATTCGTGGTGTGATAGAATTTCCAGAACATGATATAGATGATGTTATATTAAAAAGAGATGGACTTCCAACATATCATTTTGCTCATGCAATAGATGATCATTTAATGCATACAACTCATGTAATTAGAGGAGATGAATGGGTATCAAGCTTACCATTACATATTCAGTTATTCCAAGTTTTAGGTTTTAAAGCACCTAAATATGCTCATATATCACCACTTGAAAAAATAGATGGAGATGTACGTCGTAAATTAAGTAAGAGAAAAGATCCAGAGGCAGCAGTTAGTTATTATGCTAAGCAGGGTATACCAAAAGAAGCTGTTATGATTTATCTTGCTACTGTTAGTAACTCTAACTTTGAAAGATGGTTTGAAACTAATCCAAAGGCATCTTTAAATGATTTTAAAATGGAATTTAATAAAATGAGTAAGAGTGGATCATTATTTGATTTAGAAAAATTATTGAATATTTCTAAGAATTATATTTCTAAATTACCAGCTACTAAAGTATATGATGATGCACTTATATGGGCAAGTGAGTATGATGATGAGTTAAAAGATTTACTTGTTAAATATAAAGAATATTCTACTAATATATTTAATATTGAAAGAGAAAGAAAGAAACCTCGTAAAGATTATAGTTCTTATAGTGATATAAAAAATCAAATATGGTATATGTTTGATGAATTATATAATCCAAATGATGAAGATTATGAATTTGGAAAAATTAATGATTATAATGAAATTAAAACTATATTAGATGAATATATTAATAATTATTATAATGAAGAAGATGATGAATCTACATGGTTTAATCGTATGAAAGAATTATGTGATAAATTAGGTTATGCATCTGATATGAAGCAATATAAAGAAGATCCTAGTAAGTTTAAAGGTAATGTTGCTGATGTTAGTATCGTTTTAAGAGTTGCTTTAACTACTAAAGCTATGACACCTAATTTATATGATATTATGAAATTATTAGGTTATAATCGTATAAAAGATCGTTACAATAAATTTATAACAAAATAGCACTATATTAATAGTGTTATTTTAAAAGGAAGTGATAACATGATATATTTAGATTATAGTGCAACCACACCAGTTAATAAAGAGGTGTTAGAAACATTTAATAAAGTTTGTTTAAACTATCCAGGTAATGCTAATTCAATTCATAAACTTGGAATATTAAGTAAGGAATTAGAACAAAACGCTACTAAGCAAATTGCTAATCTTTTAAATGTTGATCCTAGTAGTGTTATATATACAAGTGGATCTAGTGAATCAAATAATTTAGCTATTAAAGGATTAATAAAGGCTTATCCTAATCGTGGTAAACATATAATAACTACTAGATTAGAACATTCTTCAATATTAGAACCATTAAAGGAATTAGAAAAAGAAGGATATAAGATAAGTTATTTAAAATTAAATCAAGATGGTACAATTGATTTAGATAGTTTAAAAGAATTACTTAAAGAAGACACTATTTTAGTTACTATATCTTCTGTTAGTAGTGAATTAGGTATATTACAACCAATCGAAGAAATTGCTAAATTATTAAAGAATTATCCTAGATGTTTTTTCCATGTTGATGCTACTCAATCAATAGGTAAAGTTAATGTTGATTTTAGTAATGTTAACTTAGTTAGTTTTTCTGCCCATAAATTCTTTGGATTAAAAGGTGTTGGTGCTTTAATTAGAAATGATGTTATGTTAAAACCAATAATTGCTGGTGGTGATAGTACTACTATATATCGTAGTGGAACACCAGCTCTTCCTCTTATAGTATCTTTATCAAAAGCACTTAGATTAGCTTTAGAAAACTTAGATGATAAATATAATTATGTAAAGAATCTTAATAATGATTTAACAAACTATCTATCTAGTTTTGAAGGTATTCATATTAATTCAACAAATAAGAGTATTCCTCATATTTTAAATTTTAGTATTAGTGGAATAAAACCTGAGACTATGATTCATGCATTAGAAGAACATGAAATATATTTATCAACTAAAAGTGCTTGTTCAAATAGTAAAAAAACATCAGTTTCTGTACTAGAACTTACAAATAATAAAGATTATGCTAATTCAAGTATAAGAATAAGCTTGTCATATTTAACTAAGAAAGAAGAAATAGATATATTTAAAAAAGTATTTAAAGATTGTTATGATAGGTTAAGATTGAAATGAAAAAAATATTAGTTATAATTATGCTATTAATATTATTTAATATATATAGTGTAAATGCTAAAGAAAGAGTTAATTTATATTTATTTCATGGAAAGGAATGTCCTCATTGTAATGAAGAAATTAAATACTTGAATAAGTTAACTAAAAAGTATAAGAATGTTCATATTAAGTATTATGAAGTTTGGCATAATAAAAATAATAATGAACTTATGAAGAGTGTTAAGAATTCGTTTGATATAAACTCTAAAGGTGTACCTTTAACTGTTATTGGTCATTATAAATTTTTAGGATTTAGTGAAAATACTAAAGAACAAATAAAGCAAGCTATAGAGGATTGTTCTTATGAAAAATGTATTGATGTTATTAGAGTTAATAAAAAAATTAATATTAAAAAGTATTTAAAGGTTAAGAATCAAGTTATTAAAAATAGAATAAAAAGAGAAAAACATATAGAAAAAATAAAGTATTTAACCTCTTTATGTACATCATTTGTACTATTTATAAACTTAATAATATTATATAAATATATCTATGATTAATTGACAATTATTTTTCTAAAATGTATACTTATTATAGTGAAAGGATGAATTAAATGGATGATATAATATTAGAAGCTGAAACTAATATGGAGCAAGCTATTGAAAATATGAAAAAACGTTTTGTTAATGTTCGTGCAGGAAGAGCAAATCCAACTATTTTAGATGGAGTAGAAGTAGATTATTATGGTACTAAAACACCACTTAAACAACTTGCTACAATTGCTATACCTGAGGCACGTCAATTATCAATAAAACCATATGATAAATCTTCACTTCAAGCTATTGAAAAAGGAATTTATGAAGCTAATATAGGTCTTACTCCAAATAATAATGGGGAAGTAATTATACTTAACATTCCTGCTTTAACTGAAGAAACAAGAAAAGAATATGTAAAACAAGTAAAATCTATGTGTGAAGATGCTAAAGTAGCTTTTAGAAATGCAAGACAAGATGCTAATAATAGTATTAAAAAATTAGAAGTTTCAGAAGATGATAAAAAAGCATCTCAAGAAGATGTTCAAGAACTTATTAATAAATATAATAAGATAGCAGATGAATTACTTAAAGAAAAAGAACAAGAACTTATGACAGTATAATCTAGTTTTTAAACTAGATTTTATTTTTTAACCGTTTTAAATTGTTTACATATTATAACTTAGCATGTTATAATTATATATGGATAAGAAAGAAATGGGATTGGTATGAAAGAAAAAATAGATGTAAAAAATGTAAATAGTATTATAGGATTATCTAAGAGAATATTAAAGATATTATATTTTTTATTAATTATAGTAGCAATATATTCTGTTACTTTAATTGTAAAAGAATGGCATATATTATCTTTTTTTAAGGTAATACTTAGTATTTTAGCGCCTTTATTTATTGGTATATTAATTGCTTGGTTGTTTGATCCTTTTGTTACATGGTTAGGTAAAAAGGGAATGAGAAGGAGTATTGGAGCAACTGTTACTTATGTATTATTTTTAGGTGTTTTAATCTTAATAGTAACATCAATTATTCCGATACTTTATCAACAATCAACTGATTTTGTTAAGATGATTCCTAATATGGCTTCTGAATCTAAAGAGTCTATTAATAATGCTTTATCTGGAATTAGAAATATTGGTGGCATTAATATTGATCAAGTAAAGGATAGTATTTTTAATCATATTGAAAAGCTTATATCATCATTTAGTAATAACTTACCAGGTATGGCAATTGTTACTATAAAATCTGTCTTCTCCGGAGCAGGGATTTTAATCGTAGGTTTAGTAATTGGTTTCTATTTATTACTTAGCTTTGATAATATTGATAATATATTAACGTTTTTACCAGGTAGATCAGAGAAGTTTGCTCGTGAATTGATGCATGAAATTAATATATCATTAAGAGGATATGTTATAGGTGCAATATGTGATGCAACATTAATTTTTGTAGTAACTAGTATTGTATTTAGTTTTATTGGTTTAAGGGGATCATTGTTATTTGGTTTATTTTGTGGTATAACTAATATTATTCCTTATGCAGGACCTTATATCGGTGGAGTACCTGCCGTAATAGTTGGGTTTTCAATGAGTCCAACTATAGGAATTCTTACTTTATCTTCAATATTTATAATTCAATTTATTGAGGGTAATTTCTTACAGTCATTAATACTTAGTAAGACAACAAAATTACATCCTGTTACAATTATAATTGGTCTTTTAGTATTTGGTCATTTCTGGGGTGTAATTGGTATGGTCATTTCTACACCAGTAATTGCTACTGTAAAAACAATTGTTAAATTTATCAATGAGAGATATAGTATATTAGATTTTAATTAGGGGAGGTTCTTATGGAAAGTAAACATCCTAAAATATTTATAATTTGTGGTAAAGCACGTCATGGTAAAGATACTATTGGTGGCTTTATAAAAGATTATTATGATAAAAAGAATAAAAAGGGATTACGTCTTGCTTATGGTGATTATATTAAGAACTATGCTAAAGCTATTTCTGGTTGGGATGGTAATGAAGAAACCAAACCACGTGAATTATTACAAAAACTAGGTACAGATATAATTAGAAATGATCTTGGTAGTATGTTTTTTGTCGAAAAAATGTGTGATGATATAAAAGTTTATTCATATTTTATGGATTATTTATATATTAGTGATGGAAGATTTCATGAAGAAGTTGATACACCAAGAGATATGTTTGATAATGTAATTGTTATACGTGTTAATCGTAAAAATTTTGTTAGTCCTTTAACTATCGAACAACAAAATCATTTAACAGAAACTGCGTTAGATGATTATGATAATTATGATTATGTTATTGATAATTCTGGAACACTAGATGAATTAAAAGATAAAGTGTTTAAAATACTTGAGGAGGTAGAGAATCATGAATCTTAAAGATACATACATTAATTTTTTTATAGAGAGAAATCATAAATTTATTCCAAGCGCACCAGTTATTCCTGAAAACGATGCCTCAGTATTATTTAATACAGCTGGTATGCAGCCACTTGTTCCTTATTTAATGGGACAACCTCATCCAGAAGGAACTAGATTATGTGATGTTCAAAAATGTGTTAGAACAAATGATTTAGATGAAATAGGTGATACTACTCATCATACATTTTTTGAAATGTTAGGTAATTGGAGTTTAGGTGATTATTTTAAAGAAGAAAGTATAACTTGGAGTTATGAATTACTAACAAAATATTTAAATATTCCAAAAGAAAGACTTGCTGTAACTATATATGCTGGAAGTGATGATATACCATATGATAAAGAATCATATGAAATATGGAGAAATCTTGGAATAGAAGATTCAAGAATTGCTGCATTAGATGATAATTTCTGGATAGCAGGAGATGCTGGTTTATGTGGACCTGACACTGAAATATTTTATTGGCGTGCAAATGAAGAAGTTCCAACTAAATTTGATCCTGAAGATGAAAGATGGGTTGAGATTTGGAATAATGTATTTATGCAATATAATAAAGATACTAATGGTAATATAACTGAACTTCCTCATAAAAATGTTGATACTGGTATGGGAGTAGAAAGAGTTACTGCTGTACTTGAAGGAAAACTAGATAACTATGAATCTAGTATTTGGTCACCAATTATATCTAAAATAGAAGAATTATCAAACTTAAAATATGAAGATGATAATAAAAGACCAATGCGTATTATAGCTGATCATATGCGTGCTATTACAATTATAAGTGGTGATGATGCTAAAATATATCCATCTAATAAAGATCAAGGATATATATTAAGAAGATTAATTAGAAGAGTTATTAGATATGCTAAAAGATTAAACATTGATATTAACTCAGATTTTGATATAAAACTTGCTAATTTAATTATAGATAGTTATAAGAAGTATTATCCTGAATTAGAACGTAATCGTGATCATATTATTGAAGTTTTAACTATTGAAAAGAAGAAGTTTGGTAGAACTCTTGAAAAAGGATTACGTGAATTTGATAAATTAGTTCGAAATGGAGCTAGTAAAATAGATGGTACTCAAGCATTCCATTTATATGATACATATGGTTTTCCTATTGAACTTACAATAGAGGAATGTAGTGAAAGAAATTTAGAAGTAGATGTAGAAGGATTTAAAAAGAAATTTCAAGAACATCAAGAAAAATCACGTGCTGGATCAACTCAAAAGTTTAAAGGTGGTTTAGCTGGAAATAGTGAGATAGAAACAAAATATCATACTGCTACTCATTTACTTAATGCTGCTCTTAAAGTTGTTATTAATAAAGATACTCATCAAAGAGGAAGTAATATAACTTCAGAGAGAATGAGATTTGATTTTAACTGTGATCATAAGCTTACTCCGGAAGAAAAAACTGCTGTTGAAGATCTAGTAAATAAATGGATTAAAGATGATCTTAAAGTAGTTAAAGAAGAAATGTCAAAAGAAGATGCTGTTAAATCGGGAGCAGAATGTATGTTTATTGAAAAATATCCTGATTTAGTTACAGTGTATTCAATTGGTGATGTTTCTAAAGAATTATGTGGTGGTCCTCATGTAGAACATACTAATGTTCTTGGACACTTTAAAATTAAAAAAGAAGAAGCAAGTAGTGCAGGTGTAAGAAGAATTAAAGCTATATTAGAAGATTAATTCTTCTTTTTATTTGCAAAAATAAAAAGAAAGGTATATAATACCACATCAGAAAGAGGGGATATAATGGGGTTACGTATATCATTTAAAAGAGGTGTTAAGATATTAAATACAACTTGTTTAGCCCTTATTATTAGTAATAAAACCATTGATTTTTCATTAGATGCTTATGATTTTATTACTGATCCTGGATGTGAATATAATATTGGTGGTAATAAATATACTTTTAGAGATAATATACAAAAGGATATTAACCGTAATTCTAATATGTGGGAATTAACCAGTAAACATAATATTGATAGTTATAATAAATTAATTAGTAATACTACTAAGTTTATAAAAGATACTGGTTTAAATAATCCAGCTGCCCATATGGGTTTATATTCCTATATGTTATATAATGGTTATTTATCAAAAAATAAAAGTTTTATGTTTGCTAATTATACAAGTAAGAATTATGCTATACCTAGATTAAATGGTGCGAGTATAATGGATGGCGTAGGTAATTGTGAAAATATCTCTTGTTTTTTTACTGATATATTAAAAAAAGAAAATTATAAGGCTTATAATATTGAAAATAACTTTTATGCTAATTCTGATACTACAACAAAAGAAGAACACAAAGGAACCTCATTTATAATAAAATCATTAAGAGATAGTATGACTTTTAAAAAGAATGAAAGTCATATTAATGAAAATATATCTCAATATAACGGAACTAATGTATTTAAACATTTGAGTTTTAAATTTAATGATGTTAATGATATTAATCATTTAAATACATTGGTATTTTATGATGGTAAATCAATTCTGTTAGATCCAACTAATGTTATGATGTTTAATATGAAGAAAAATGAAGATAATACAATTATTAATGAAGGTGAACCTAAATTTGATGATATTAGTTTTTATTCAGGATATTTAACAGGATATTTGAATAAAAAAGATATTGGTGATATATATAATTATTTAGAAGCCAATAAAATTAAAGATTATAATAATTTAGATATACAAGCTGGTATTGCTTGGGGAATGAATCATAAAGAAGAATTAAATAATTTTTATAAGAATAATAAAGAATTAATAATATCTGCATCAAATTTATTTAAAAAGAGTCAACTTTGTGGATATACTGAGTCTTTAATAACGTTTTATATTTTGTTAGGTATTTTAGTTGAAGTTATAAATACAAATATAGAACTAAGTAAAGAGCAAAAAAAATTAGTAAGACGATAATAATTTAAGAAAAGTTTGATGACTTTTCTTTTTTTTATAATTTGTTTGCCAAACTACTAAAAAAATGTTACAATTAACATGTATTATATGGTAGGTGATGTCATGGAAAATACAATGATATTTGATAGTGATGAATTTAAAGATTCATTAATCGAAGAAGTTTTAAAAAATGTAGTTGTTGCACTAGAGGAAAAAGGATATAATCCAATTGATCAAATTGTTGGTTATTTAATTAGTGGTGACCCAGGATATATTTCTAATCACAAAGGCGCTCGAAAGCAAATCATGCAATTTGATAGAAATCAAGTATTAGAGACTATAGTTAGAAATTATATAGAAAAATAATGAGATATTTAGGACTTGATTTAGGAACTAGAACATTAGGACTTTCAATATCTGATGTTACAGGTACTATCGCAACAACATTAAAAACTATACGATTTGAAGATTCAGATTATGATGCACTTATACCTGAACTAAGAAGTATTATCAATCAATATAAAGTTGATATGTTAGTTTTAGGATTACCAAAGAATATGAATAATACAATTGGTCCTAGAGGACAAGTAACAATAGAATTCAAAGATAGAATTCAAAAGGAATTGAATGTGAATGTAGAATTACAAGATGAAAGATTATCGACAGTAGAAGCAACTAACTATATGTTACAAGCTGATATATCGCGAAAAAAACGTAAGAAAAAGGTAGATAGTCTAGCAGCTAATATAATTTTACAAACATATTTAGATAAGATGAAAGGGAGAAATTAAAATGAATGAATTAGAAAGAATGACTTTTAAAGTAAAAACAGATGATGGTAAAGAAATAGAATGTGAAGTTTTATTTACATTTGAAAGTGAAGAAACTAATAAGAATTATATGGTATATACTGATAATACAACTGATGAAGAAGGTAATACAAAAGTATATGCAGCTATATATACTCCAGGTCTTGAAACTCAAAAATTAATACCAATTGAAACAGAAGCAGAATGGAATATAATTCAAAAAATACTTGATGAAGTTATGGCTGAATCAAATAATGACGAGAATAAATAAAAAATTAATTCTCTTTTTTATGTATGAAGAAAAAAAGACGCAGATTAAAGAAAAGTGTTAAAAGATTTTTACTTTTTATGCTTACAATAATAATTATTATTGTACTATGGAAAGTAGAATATAATTATAATATAAGACCTGTTTCAAGTAAAAGTAAAACCGTTGATTATGAGGTTACTAGTGGTTCTACATATATGAGTTTAGCAAACTCATTAAAACAACAAGGATTAATAAGATCAAAATTGTTTTATAAAATATATGTAAAAACTCACAAAGTGGGTAATTTAAATGTTGGTGTATATGAACTTAATACTAATATGAGTGTCAAAGAAATAGTAGCTATGCTTGCAAGTAATAAAACTAATAAGTTATCTATTACTTTTAGAGAGGGATTAAATATAAGACAAATGGCTGATATAATAGCTAAAAAAACTAATACTAAGAAAGAAGATTTTATTAATCTTTTAAAAGATACAACTTACTTAGATTCGTTAATTAGTAAATATTGGTTCCTAACAGATGAAATTAAAAATCCTAGTATATATTATAGTTTAGAAGGTTATTTATTACCTGACACATATACATTTGATGTAAATAATGCATCACAAAAAGAAATAGTTAAAGCAATGTTAGATAATATGGACAAAAAATTAAAACCATATAAATCAGAAATAGAAAAATCTAATTATACTGTTCATCAAGTATTAACA
>AUXO016324122.1_pt1 | contig 10913 bp, 6 predicted proteins | sample 768731 | NCBI WGS metagenome assembly AUXO01 (sample SAMN02715735, study PRJNA202380) | gut metagenome | biome: sheep rumen | host: Ovis aries | place: New Zealand: Palmerston North
GACTGTAGCACATTCTTAATCTTATTCTTTTTCTGTTCTTCGGTTAAAATATCGGGCTTTGGCTCGATTTCGTTTCTTTTTAAAAATCTCTTTCCAACAGTCCACCGTTTTCTTTAAGCCATTCCTTTGCTGTTAAATAATCTGGTTGTTGGACAGAAACGATATTCCAAAATCGTTCAGTGTGATTGTATTCTAGGCGATGAGCGAGCTCATGTAAAATCACATAACGGACAACATTCATGGGAGCTTTTATTATTCGCCAATTAAAACAAATGTTTCCCTTAGGCGTACAAGACCCCCATCGATATTCCATATTGTCCACAACTTTACACTGTAGATAGGCCACACCTAAATTTTCGGCACAAGTCTTAGCCATAGGGGTAATATACTCTTCGGCTTTTTTTATAAACCACGACTTAAAAATATCTTTGGCGTTAGAAAAATTATTCTTAGCAATGTGAAAGCAATCATCAAAATTCAGAGTTTCAATTTCAGCGTCGTCAACTTTCAAAAAATAGAATTTGCCTAGATACAATATGCTTTCGCCAGAAACGAACTCCTTGGCTTCGCTCAAGTCATTCTTTTGCGAACTGGCAATTTTATCCTCAATCCATTTTCGCTTACTTTCAACAATCGTCTTGATTTTATCCTCACCTGTTCCTTCTGGTGCTGTCACAACAACGGAACGATCTCGTTCAACGGTTATGTTGAGCGTCTTGCGGCGTTTACTGAATTTGACCGTATATTCCATTATTCCTGAATCAACTTGAAGTGGTTTGCTTTGGCAAATTCAAGAATTCTTGAAATCAATGTTTTATACTTGTCTAGCATCAACGGAATTTCAACAAAAGCCTCACTTAAAAGAATTTCCTGCAGATCTTGTTTCAGACGATTCTGTGCAGGTATGCTATCCCAAAATCCAGTCAATTTGATTTCTCGGATGACCACATCCATTATCTGCTGTGTAAGCGACACATTTGTCGAAACCTCATCTTCCGAAAGGGTTTTATCCCCGAATAGTTCTTTCTTGAAGATACGGAAAACAGGCATCTGTTTTTGGCGATGCAGACCGTACGTTTCCTCGTTCTTTTGCTGTTTCATCTTTTGGCGAAGTTTTTCCAGTTCTTCGTAAATCCGTTCCCAGTCTCCTGCAAAATTTTGCAGAATCATTTCGATGGCATCCGCAAAAGAGGCATAAAGTTCAGGATCATCGTCCATATCCACATCTATTTGATGACGGATAGCATGTTCCGTTTCCGCAGCACGGGTTTTCGCCTTTTTATGTCCTTTAATTTTCTCATCAAACTCATTAGAGAAAATTGAAATAGGCTTTATTTTTTCGACAATTCCCCTACTCTTCAAATGAGCATCGGCAATAGCCCTCAATTTTTCCGGGATTTCCTTCATATCCAAGCCTTGAGGATCTCTGCTTTTTGCCAATGCATAGATTTCTGTAAAATTGTTAAAATCATTATAGTAAGCAAGAGCATCCTTGTTCGGCAACAAATTGTTAAAATGTCTCAGGAACGCCCTATACAATTCTTTGTATTCCGCTCTTAATTCAGCGCCATAGAAAAGATCCATAAAGGCATCTTCGTCATCGAAGCATTCATCTACACCATTTTTCTTTAGGTATTCCCAAATATTGGCATCGGCATTTTTCAAATCTTCCAATTCTTTACTTTCATTAGAAAGAGAATCTATAATACCATTTATCTCTCCCGATTCAACCGCATCCTCTCTAGTGTCGTTATCTTGAATAGCTTCTTTCAGATGATGCCCCACTCCAACGAAATCAACAATGAAGCCGCAATCTTTGCCTTCGCCGCCAATGCGGTTGACTCGAGCTATAGTCTGCAACAAATTATGCGCCTTTATAACTTTGTCTAAATACAGAACCTGTTCTATAGGAGCATCAAAACCTGTCAAAAGCATATCGGTGACAATGATTATGCCAACATTGCCATCCTTTGTTATGTCCTCGTCATCGACACTGTCAAAATCCATTTTAAAGCGATCTATAGCCCGTTTGTGATACGTGCTATTGGCAAAAGCCTTGACCTCCGGCTTGTCATTGTGCGAACCGCTTATCACCACGGCAGTCTCTAATTTATCCAACAAATCGACATTTATCATCTGAGGATTATCGTGTTTCAACTTGGCAACATAATCCTTCAAAGCACAATCAAGCATCGTTTTGTAACGAATGGCAGCTTCACGACTAACGGCAACAACCTGAGCCTTGAACTTATTCGGGAAAATCTGGGTCACATAATGCTCGACCATCTTTTTCGCTTTTTCACGAATAGTGTCTTCGCTTTCAAGATAAGCAGTCTTACTACCAAAACCAAGTATTTTCAATCGTTCTGCCAATTTGTAATCGGAGAACATGTCTTCAAACATTTGGTCGGCGGCATTTTTGTCATCTATTTCGGCATTGTGAGTAAAGCCCTGATACACGATACGCAACGTAACGCCATCGTCAATGGCTTCACGCATGGTGTATTTATCGATGTAATCTTTATATTTTCTTTCGGTTTTCTCCGTGGGCGTTCCCGTAAAGCCAATAGAAGTCGCATTGGGTAAAGCCTGGTTTAGGTTTGCCGCCAATAAGGAATACTGCGAACGGTGTGCTTCATCCGTCATTATCAAGATATTCGGACTTTCATTCAATACTGGAAATATTGGAATTTTGCCCAAACTATTCAATTCGCCACGTTCCTGGAACTTTTGAATCATCGCCATCACAATGTCGCTGTTGTCATTGACAAGCATGGTTTTCAAAGTTTCAAAACTGTCCGCAACTTTTACAAAGGCTCCTATACTTACACTACCAGCCAGTTGATCTTGCAACTGCGTTCGGTCGGTAACAAACACAATTTTCCAGGACGAAAGCTTTGTATGCAAACGCATTTCGCGAACAAGGAACATCATCGTCAATGATTTTCCAGACCCCTGTGTATGCCAGATGATGCCGCCACGCTGTAGCGGATTTTGACCTTCCAGCAATCGACTGACGGCCAGTTTTACTGCACGGAATTGCTGATAGCGGCCAACAATCTTTATGCGTTTTCCTTTTTCGTTAGTTGTAAAATGCGTAAAGACTCGCAAAATATCCAAAAGATTCTTACGGGCAAGCATCCCAGCGACAAGACGCTGCTGGTCATTCGGAGAAGATATTCCATGTTCCACTTCATTAACGGACATCGGATACGGATCCGTCCAGCGGAAGAAAAACTTCTCAATGCGAGAAGTCAGCGTTCCAAACTTCGCCTGGGAACGAGATGTCGCAATCAAGAAAAGATTGTAGTAGAACAGTCGGGCATTGCCTTCCGCCTCCGAAGTATCCCGTTGTTGGCTATAACGATTCATCTGATCAATAGCTTCTGCCATAGGCGACTGAATCTTCGGGGACTTGCATTCAATAACGACCAAAGGCAAACCGTTCACAAACAGAACTATATCTGGAATTATGTAATGGTCCGTTCCTGATATATGGAGTTTAAACTGCTCCACGGCTACAAAATTATTTTTCGAGATATCCTCAAAATCAATATAGTTGACCAAGGGGTTTACCTCCCCGGTCTGTTCGTTGCGTACAACGGTCGTTCCGTTCAACAGCAAATTCGTAATCTGCTCATTATTGACAATCAGTTTGTCACCTTCAAACGTGTCAACCGTCCTAAACACTTCATTAATCTGGTTTTCGGTCAAAAACGGATTGATTCTTTTCATCGCCTCGTTGAACTTAGGGCGCAGAATCACATCATCAAAGGAGCTTCTGAAACTTTCAGACGGAGCTTGTTGCATTTCGAGGCGAACCACCTCCCAGCCCAAAGTTTCTAGTTGGTCTAGCAAGGGTTTCTCTACAGTCTCGCGTTCATTAATACGCATCTGCAGGCCAAGACTGCCTGTTGCGTCATTGCATTTAATCATAATAAAATCCCTTGATGTATTAATTTGATGGATCTTACCCATCTATCCATCATTAATATATGCTTTTTTTGCGGAAAAAGCCTCTCTCCGTCGTTCTCTCCGCCATTTAAAACGCCTTTTTTAGGCAAAATTCGGCATTTTTGTCCCACTCAGCCCTATTTTTCAGGTTTCTCTCCGTCATTCTCTCCGTCATTAGCCTTTGGGACGCCCTTCCTTAGTTCAGCCAAGCCAATTTCTAGCGCCTTATTGTAAAAATCTTTCTGCTTGATATAGGTTTTCGTCAAGCGATATTTTGTCCAGCGGTTTTCTCCAACCTGCTCTACCGCTCCTTCCTTTTTCAAAATATCCAAGAACGAGCGGGTCTGCTTGTCCGAAACATGCCCGCTAAACAGCTTGTTGATATCGTTTTTGGTCGCCTCGGTGTATTTTTCCAGAAACGGCAGGAACACCGCCCACATCTGCTTATAATCCCAATCCGTCATGGCAGAATATGCAGCCATATCGCCAGTCATTTCATAATAACGACGAGGCATAATATAGTGCTTCGAATTTGTCTTTCCCCGACTCTCTAAGTAGCCCAACTCCATCAAATCTTTTGCTCGCGCCTTATCTTGCGGCTCTTTTCCCTTAAGAATGTCAATGAACAAAAGAATATCAAAAATAGTGAGCATCCGCGTTTCAGGCAGTTCCTGCTGAACGGCCTTGATAAATCGAGCGAAGCCCTCATACTGGACGACACTGCTGATGATGAGACGCACAAAGAAATCGTCACTTTGTGAATAATCCGGCTTGGCCTTGCCTTCGGCAAGCGTGTTAAAGACAATCTTATCAACGCCCTGACCTGAACGTTCAACAATACCAGTCTTGCTTAGGACATCGGCCAACAACCTGTTTCGCGGTGTACTAGAGACAGTAAGTAGGTTTTCAAGCGTTACGCCATGAGGGAACCCACCCGCATTCTGGATTTCCATCTTCTGCGGATACTGCTTGATAACGGTTTCACTTTCCAGAAGATAATTGCGATGAGCGATTGCGTTGTTCAACGCTTCGCGAGTCACATCTTCGTTAAAGAAGGGAATGTCGAAAATGTAGGCGCCTTCACGTATAGGGAAATTGCCATTCCGCAAGTTGATTTCGTTCCACAATAAATCAATCATTTTGAAGAACGGTTGTCCAAAAACCTTGCGGCTATCAAAATTAATCTGACCTTCGGTATTGCGGTATTCAAGCATCACCTTTGCTTGAGGGTATACCCTGTGGATAAACTCTTCCTTGCCGACCAGAAGCACGGCGGCATTCGTCACCTTTTCGCCTTGAATCAGGGACAAATCGCTAAGAGCCTGAACATCGCTGATACTAGCAAAAGCAGGATTGTTCTGTTTACGTGCGTATTGCCGCTTCATTATGGCAATCGCCTCCACATCGAGGTCCGCAATTGTCGCACAATCACAAATCTTTTGGGAAAAATCGGGTTCCTGCTCCTGAATGATAGACAGGTAAGTCTTGTCGTCCATGGGCCTAAGTTCTTCGCCTACACGCATGAGAGGCACGTCTTCGAACTTGAACACCTTGCCAAACGGACGGCCTGGGACGCAAATGACCAAGACCCGCTTATCACCTTCGTACAGTTCATATACATCAGGACGAATACCGACATCACGATAAATGTCGCTTTCCAATTGGCCGACAGCATCTTTTGCCTGGGTTGTTCCAATTACCTGATGCGGATACTTATCATGCATACCAATGACAAGATTTCCGCCACCCTCATTGCAAAGTGCGACTACGTAACCTAAAATGCAGCGGCGGCGTTCGCTTGCCTTGTTTTTATTGGCACCGTCATACTGGACGTTGCCGCCTTCGCCTTTTTTGAATTCAACATGATCTTCGCTTTCGCGCATCACCATGAGTTGTGGAATTGTTAAGCGTTGCATACTTGTGTTGAAACCTTGACTTTGCCGGAAAGGAGGCCTGTCATCAGGCCCTTCTTGATATCAATATACTTTTGTTTTTCTGTTTCTAGACATTCAATTATTTCATCTTGTTTTTGCAAAAGAGACACAATTGCATTTTGTTCACTCAATGAAGGGCGCAGCAAAGTAAGGATTTTCATATCTTTAACATTTACATGCTGAACAGTCAAACCATTATTTATTGAATTGAAAAATTCCTTAACCGGATTTGAGTATAAATACGCAACAAGGTAATGTGAATTAATTTTTTCTTCATCTAGTCTAAACAGCATCACTCTTTGACCAAGACATATCCGCATGTTTTGAGGAACAACAAATGATTCGCCAACAGGTGCTTCTCGAGTAAAAATCACATCTCCGGCCATAGGTTCCAAACGAGCGATTCTTTTTTTATATTCTGCCTCAGACACTCTAGAACTAGATTCTACCAAAAATTTACCATCTTTTATGTTAGATGTTCTTGCGACCAGCACGCCATAATTATGATATTCTGGAGATGAATGCGGACAATCTACAATATTTTTACAACATTTTCCTAATTCGACACATTCCCACTCTTCGGGAATGGGGCCAAGTTCGGAGTCCTTGAATTTGTGTGTTTTATGCGAGCGAATAACACCTTTATCATCAATGCCACAAGTAAGTAAAGTATGCATTAGACCCGTTTTTATATTCTTCTGTTTATCGATAAGCTTCTGCGTCGATCCAATCAGTTCATCGGCCTTCGTAAGCACCGCCGCAATTCTTTTCTGTTCTTCAATATCCTCGGGCAAGCTCAACAGCAATTCTTTTAAATCTTTTTTTTGAAGATGCTTTAATCCACTTCCCTCAAAAAAATTACTATTGATAAAATCGATACTGTTTAGTAGATAGTAATACAAAAACTTTGTATCAAAACCAATTTTTGCACTTACAGCATAAGTATCCGTTGAGAATGAGGCTTCTCCATCATAATATTTTACATTTGCCACTCCACCTGTCGCAAGATATATATTCTCACTATCCGTCAATTTCTGATTATGCGACAAAACGCTATCACCGCTTGTAAAGAAAGGATATTCACCAAAACCCGTCGCATCAGCAACTTTTATTTTTGATTTGGGCTTTTCTAATAGCAATTCGCCCAGTTCTTTTTCAATCCACTTACTCATAGTCATTAACAAAAGTTGAGCTTTTTCAGCATCTTGTTAAGTTGATCGTATGTTGCCGCACGGTTTTGTTCCAAAACAGGGGCCGATGTTCCGTATTTTTCAAACAGGTTCTCGTACAAGGCAATCAGTTTGCGGCGTTCTATAGAAACATAGCGGTCTAGCTGGGCAAGAATCAGGCTGTGGTGTTTTTCAAGAATCAGTTCCTTGCACTCATCGGCTGTAATTACGCCACCCATTTTTTCGAAGTTTTCCTGCAATTTTTCTTTCATTCCCAGCAACTTTTCAATCGCAGCCTGGGCATCCTTGACCTTTTTCTTGCCCTTCTGCCCCTCGGCTTCCCATTCTATTTTTCTTGCGGCCAAAATATCAATCCGCTGTTGGTAATCCTGTGCGACTTCTTCGACGCCATACCGTTTTATCGCCACCAAATTTTTCAAGGATTCCTTCAAGGCCTCCACGTTCTTCTTATTTTCTTTTACGGAGTCGTCCAACGACTTCAACTTACCGGCATATTCCTTTGCCTGCTTGTCGCCCTCAAATTCCTTCAACATGGTCTTTACCGCATTTACCGTAATCTTTTTTTCAGATTCGCCATCTTCGGATTCTTCCTCGTCAGAAGAATCTCCACAGAAATTCAAGATTTCTTCGATAAGTTCTGACAGATCCTGTTCTAGGGATTCCAATTGTTCTTGAACCTTGTCTATAGCCTTTTGTTCCGCAGCAAAGAACCTATTCGCGATAGCCTCGTCCGAAATAAGAATTTCGTCCCAGCCAAACTGCATGATTGTCTTAAGGTCGTACTTGATATTGTCCCACCAGTTCACAAAAACGCCCGCGACCTGATGCATATTAAGAACATTCATCTTGCCAAATTCATCTTTCAACCCATTCAGCAACGATGTGCGAACTTGTACAAATTTTTCAGGTTGTTTGTTCTGAGCCAGGGACGCAAAGTCGTTTTTCGCACCGTTCCACCATTCCGCTAAAGTCTTGGTCAATTTCTTTTGCAAGGCAACGACGACTTTATCGTTTTCAATCAAAGGCTTAATCTGGGATTTTTCATCAACAAGTAATTCGGCGTAACCATCGATTGGTTTATCAAACAATGCCGAAGACTTAAAGCCAAATTTAACAGCCTGCAATTTTTCAACAGCATCAATTTCAACTTGGGGAACCTTTCCTGAAATGTGGGCCCGGACATCCTGCGGTTCTGCGTCCGGCGTGTTATCTACATAACGGCGGATTTTGAGAGTCCAGTCGTAGCCAGCAATTGTCCCGTCATTCTTTGTAGAAGTTTCTTCTGAACCAATATCAACAAGTTTGCTGTATTTGGGTTCCTCTATTTTATTGCTATAGATGTAATCTATCTTTTCAATATCTTCAGGACGTAAATAATTCTGGTTCTTGCCTTCGCCAAAATCTTTGTCGGCATTCACGAAGAATACCTTATTTTTTAGTTTTTCGGGTTTGCTCTTGTTGAATACGAGAATACAAGCTGCAATGCCTGTGCCATAGAACAACTTTTCAGGTAAAGAAATGATGCCTTCCAAAATGTCCGCTTCAAGCATTTTCTTTCGGATTTCATATTCCTTGCCACCACGGAACAAGACGCCATGGGGCATAACAACCACGACCTTGCCTGTTCGAGTCGTGCAGTAGATCATGTGCTGCACAAACATGAGGTCCGCCTTTTTGCCTGTTTCAGGGGCATAGCCATACGCGAAGCGGTCTTTATACTCTTTCTCCAGATTCGCCTTGGTGTAGTTTTGACTGAAAGGTGGGTTAGCGATGACGCCGTCGAACTTGAGCAAACTACCGTTTGAGTCCTTGCTTAAGGGTTCTTCAAGCACATCGCCATACTTGATTTTTTGTGTGTCGGCGATGCCATGCAAAAGTAGGTTCATTTTACAGATTGCAACTACGGTAGGGTCAAGTTCCTGGCCATGCAACTCTAAGTTCTGCTTGTTACCGCCCTGTTCTTCAATGTAGCTTGCACTCTGGATTAGCATACCGCCGGAACCTGCCGTGGGGTCGTATATTTTTTGCCCTTCCTTGGGCTTCAACAATTGCACCAGCAAACGCACAACATGGTTGGGCGTATAGAATTGTCCACCCTTTTTTCCGCCTTCATCAGCAAAAAATTTCAGAATGTATTCGTACGCAGCCCCCAACAGATCCGGAAATTCAAAATTGTCATCCACCAAAGCCGGAAACTCATTGAACTTTTGGATAATCAGCTGCAGCAAGTCGTTTTTTACAATCTGCTTTCCGTCAACAGTCTTGTTAAAGTTGATGCGGTCCTTGAAGATTCCCTGCAAAGTCTCGTTGTGGTCCTCAAGTGCGGCGAGTGCTTTATTGAGCATATCGCCGACATTATTTTTCAAATGCTTGATTGCAGGCTGTTCCACGTTATTTTCATCTTTAAAGCCCTCGTTCCAGCGAGCACGGGGCGGGACAAAGAAGGTGTCGCCATAGGTCGTCTTGTCTTCAAGAATTTTATCCAACGCCTTTTGCGGCAAATGCTTGTATTTTTTGCGGATTTCTTTACGCTTCTCGTCAAACACATCGCTCATGCGTTTCAAGAAGAGCATGCCGAAAATGTATTCCTTGTATTGAGCCGCATCCATTTTGCCACGCAAAATATCGGCAACATCCATAAGTAGCGATTCCAGTTGAGAGAGCTTTATTTTCTGTTTTTTCATTGAGTTAGAATCCGAAAATCTTTGTAGAAAAGAGAGTTATATATACAAACCTAAAATAGTTAAAAAAACTGTCAGCAAAGTGACAAAAAGAAAAAATGGGCAAGGACTTGACAAATTTTAAAATTAGTATATATTTGTGCAGTAGGTTGTTTTTTCCGCTTGTAAACAACAGAGGTGATATGAAGAAAAATTATGAAGAACCAATCAATGGCAAAGCCGTTTGTGCCCAACCGTTTGAATTTACTCCTGCCGATGCCAGGATCCTAGAAGCAGAGTTTTATTCAGAAAAAGACATCGACGAGGTTGAGCGAAATCTCCAAAATGTCCGCTACTCTATCTCTTTTTTTCACAGCACCACTCCAGAGAACAGTTTCAAGAAGGATTTATCCGCCGACGAAGCCCAAAACATGCTTGGCCGTAATAATTTTATCTCGGCCGTGGCACAGGCTATTCTGGATATAAATCATTACAGCGTAAGCAGGATTTACGAAGCTAAAGGAGTGAAATACGTGACATGTTTTATGTAAGGCTGAGTTTGCGAGCCCCAAAACGCGTCAAATGTAAATTTATTTTATCTAAATGCCATTTTTGAAGTAAAAACGTGACATCCTGTTTCAGATTTAAAATTTTTGAACATTTTTATTAAATCAATATTGACTCTCGCGTTTCGGAATTGTATATTTGAACATAGAAAATAAATCAATGTTAAAACACAACAACATCCGTAAATCACGAGGCGCCGCCATGAAAAGCAACATCCTTAAGTTAGAAATGTTCGAAGCCGTATGCAAGTGCGGTCACGTCGGGAAGTCGCATTACGTAATCATCAGTTTCCCCTTGATGGCACAGTCCAAGAAGGACGCCGCAAGAATCGCTCGCGGAATGCCGCGCGTAAAGCACGACTACCAAGACGCAATTTTGGATGTTTTCAAAATTGACCAAAAACGCTATTTCGAGCTGCTTGAGATAAACGACCGCGACCCCTACCTTCATTGCACCTGCATTCAGGATCAGAATATGCTCGACCTGTCCGATCGATTGATGACCGAAGACCGTTCGAATCATTACACTTCCCGCAAAGAAGAAAACAAAAAGTCATTCTATTGCAACAAGCAAAAAATCCGCAACCAGAAAAAATACATGACTCGTTA
>AUXO013610365.1_pt1 | contig 10912 bp, 5 predicted proteins | sample 768731 | NCBI WGS metagenome assembly AUXO01 (sample SAMN02715735, study PRJNA202380) | gut metagenome | biome: sheep rumen | host: Ovis aries | place: New Zealand: Palmerston North
ACCTCTATCTCCTGGTACAAATCAAAGAGTTTCAACATTGGCTTTGACTTCACAGCATGGGATGGCATGTTAGGTATCACCTTCGACTACTTCATCCGCAAGCGCACGGGGCTTTACATGCGTCCTGGCGACTTCCCAACCGTGATTGGTGCCGATGCACCTCAGCTGAATGCGAATAGCGACCAGCATGCCGGTGTAGAGCTGGAGATCACCCACCGCCACCATATTGGTGAGGTCAGCTATGGTCTGAAGGGCATCTTCAGTCTCACCCGTAACAAGTATCTCACAGCCGTTCAGAATGCCGCTTATGCCAACAGCTATGACAAATGGCGCCACGACAACCTGAACAACCGCTATCAGGGTGTGCAGTTCGGTTATACGTCAGCAGGTCGTTTCACCAGCTGGGAGGATATCTGGAACTACGACATCTATCATGAGCGTGATGTGCTGCCTGGTGACTACAAATATGAAGACTGGAATGGCGACGGTGAGATCAATGGGTTGGACGAGCATCCTTTCGCCTATGATCAGACACCATGGATGAACTATTCATTCAATATCGATGCCAGCTGGCGGAATTTCGATCTTAACATTCTCTTCCAGGGCTCTGCCATGGGTAGCATGCGCTACGAAGAGCCACTCTATCGCATCTGGGGTTACGAGCCTGCTGCAGGTGGTACACTGGAACAGTTCTGGGATCGCTGGCATCCTGTTGATCCTACTGCCGACCCATGGGATCCTACCCAGGAGTGGGTATCAGGTCATTATGCCTATACGAACCACAACCCCTTCGGCAACTCTGAGTTCAACCGTGTTAGCACCGCCTATCTGCGACTGAAGAGTGTGGAGTTAGGTTATACCCTGCCCAAGCTAAAGGCACTTAATGGCATGTCGCTCCGTGTCTATGCCAATGCTTATAACCTCCTGACATTCTCTGGTGTCAAGTTTGTGGATCCAGAGCACCCCGACAGTGACCTCGGACGTTTGTATCCTCTGAACAAGACCTATACCTTTGGTCTGCAATTGTCATTCTAAGTCGTATTATTATAGTTAAGATAAAGTTATGAAAAAGATATTATTCATCATGACAGCCGGCATCGCTCTTTTGTTTAACGCATGTGTTGACCTTGATGTCCCTCCCAACAATGTGGTTACTAAAGACCAGTTATTAGGCGATGAGTCCGGTCTTGATATTTATTTTGCCAATATCTATAGTCAGATGCCTTTCGAGGACTTCAAATACCGTTTCAGCGAAGGGTTCACCCATAATGGCTGGCTCGTGAGCTTTGGTACAGAAGGCATCGGTGAGGGTGTTGGCCGTGAAGGTTTCATGAACGCATGGCGTGGTGAAGGCAATCCTTACTGGAGTCAGGCATTCAGAACACTGCGTGAGATCAATCAGCTCATCCGCGACCTGTCATCCACAGCCAGCAGTCTCCCTGAGTCCACCCTCAACCAATACTTAGGCGATGCCTATTATTGCCGTGCCACGATCTTCTATACGCTGGCGCGTCGATACGGTGGTGTGCCCCTTGTCACAAAGGTTATCGACTATGATGCCGAGAATGACGAGTTGGAGGTGCCCCGTTCAAGTGAGGAGGATACCTGGAAGCAGATCCTGTCCGACTACGACAAGGCTGCCGAGTTGATGGGCCCTATCAGTCTGAAACAGGGCTATGCCAACAAGTATGTGGCGCTATCATGGAAATCCGAAGCAGCCCTCTATGCCGCCTGTGTGGCCAAATATAACAAGACCGTGACCGGTCATCTTACCGGTGTTGGTCAGAAGACCGGTATCCGCGTCATGGGATTTGAGGACAGTCAGGCAGACAAGCTGGCCAATCAGTGGTTCAAGGAAGCCTATCTTGCTGCCAAGGAAGTGATCAAGAGCGGCAGATACGCTCTTTACAAGAAAGGCTGGGAGGCCGGCAACAAAGACGCAATCATGCAGTCGATGGTCAACATGCTGTCTGACTCCGACAGTCCGGAGAATATCCAGACCCGTGAATACAGCTATCCCACCTATGTGCACTCCTACGACTCCTATAACACCCCTTGCACCATCCATGCACCCCTCTCTGGCGGTACCTGTCCTACAGCTGATTTCATCTCGTTGTTCGATGGTATTCCAGTCAATGCCGACGGTTCAATCAAGACGACCGATGAGCAGGGACACTATGTGTTATATGACAATCCCTTCGACTTCTTCAAGAACGCAGAGCCTCGTCTGCGTGCGCAGGTCATCGTGCCTGGTGATGTCTTCCGTGGCAAGGTCATCGAGATCCGCCAGGGTATCTACACCGGTGCAGAGCCTATCAAGCCTTTGTTCTCTACCGATCCCAGTGCAGACTACGCTTATGGCAATGCCAGCAAGGGTCCTCAGACGCTGAAAGCCTATACCGACAAGCCCAAGACCCTCTTCATGTGTCCCAACCAAGGTACTGTTGAAACCGTTGACGTGAAAGGCGTCAAGACACAGGCCACAGGTGCTGATGGTCCATTCTATAGTTGGGCCGAGGGTGGTGTCACCGGTATGTACTCTCGCAAATGGCTCTATCAAGGTAGTGATGCCCGTAGCGGCGAAGGTGTCTGCGACCAGCATTTCATCCTGATGCGTTATGCAGAGGTGCTGCTCAACTTTGCAGAAGCTGCTGTTGAGTTGTCCCTTCAAGGTGTCAGCTCACCCGATGGCGAAGATATGCTAACAGCCGCCAGTGAGGCCATCCGTGCCATCCAGGAGCGTGCAGGCGCCAACATCATGGCTACCGACCTGACAGCCAACGAGAAGAGCCGTAACATCGTACGTAAGGAGCGCCGCAAGGAGCTGGCTTTCGAGCAAAAGACCAAATACGACCTACGTCGTTGGCGCGTACAGGACTATGACAACCGTGACGGTTTCTGGGGTATCACCCGCGACAAGAACAGCTACAGCGACAACAGCAGATACCGTTTCCATGGTCTCTATCCTTACATGTCTGCCCAGAGCGGTAAGTACTTCTTCGATTACCACTATCAGTATCAGGGACAGAATGAGTGCGAGTTCAATGCCATCGACTACTACTTTGCCATCCCCGGTGGTGAGGTGTCAAAGAGTCCTGTTATCGATCAGCAACCCAACAGATAATTTTTTGATGACTAATAAAGATTAAACAGAGAAAACAATGAAAACATTCAGATATTATTCCAGCTTGCTGTTTGCAGCTTTTACGCTCTGCGCCTGTGATGCCTTCGAGATAGACAATTACAAAGAGCCTGGTGAGACCATAGAAGGTATCGTTGTGGATGCCAAGACTGGCGAGCCCGTATTAACAGACCAGGGTTCTGAAGGTATCCGTGTTCGTCTGACAGAGCTGAGTTATGGCGATAATGTTGATCATAACCCCGATTTCTACTGCCGTCCGGATGGCACCTTCCGCAACACGAAAATATTTGCAGGAAATTACAATATCCGCATCGATGGTCCGTTTATACCTATATACCGCGATACTGACGACGGCACTGTCATCTCTGATGATACCTGGTATGGCAAGATCTCTGGTACGACCAATGTAAAGTTCGAAGTTCATCCATTCCTAAAAGTAGAGTTCGTTGAAACGCCCTCCGTTTCAAATGGTCAGATTACTGCTAAAGTAAAGGTTACACGTGCCACCACGAAGGAAGAATTCCGCAACATGGTGGAGCCCTTGGGAGGCTACCGTGACGACTTCACTAATGTAACAGACATCCAACTGTTTGTTTCCATGTCTTCGAGTGTAGGTTATCGTGCCCGCGACCAGCGCTGGTCCAGTCAGATCAATTATGCCGGCGACAGTTTCGATGCGTTCGAAGGCCAGCCCATCACCATTCGCTCAGCCAGCGGACAGACTATCCCGTCAGGACGCCATGTGTTTGTACGTGCTGCAGCCCGTATTAACTATGACACCCCACGAGGCAGCGGTACCCGTCGGTGGAACTATAGTGAACCATTGGAAGTAATTATTCCCTAGCTTATAAAAACTCTATTATGAACAAAAAACTCATTTCATTATTAGGCATGGCGCTGGCTGTAACCAGCGCCATTGCCCAGTCAGAATTCTTTACGCCGTACAAGGCGACATCGCTGCGACTGCCAGCCGTGCCCCTTGTCGTTAATGACCCTTATTTTTCGATCTGGTCGCCCTACAACCAGCTCACAGAAGGCAGCACCCGTCTGTGGACTGGCGATGAGAAGCCCCTCGAAGGTCTGCTGCGTGTAGATGGCACCACCTATCGCTTCATGGGCGATAAGGAGCATAAGGTGCTGAAAGCGCTGGCTCCCATGAGCGACGAGGCCAACTGGGAGGGGAAATACACAGAGACCCCTCAGGCCAAAGGCTGGGAAGCCGTCGACTTTGCTGCCACCAACTGGCAGAGCGGTCAGGCTGCTTTCGGAAATGCCGGCGACAATATCAAGACCGGCTGGTCAAAGGAGCATGGCGACATCTATATCCGTCGCGAGGTGTATCTTACCGCAGAAGACCTGCGTGGCGACCTCTACGCCCTGTACTCGCACGATGATGCCTGTGAGCTTTACATCAACGGCACACAGATTGCCACAGGTCGTATGGATGCCGTCTTTGGCGAGTCTGTCCGTCTGACAGCCCAGCAGAAGCAGTTACTGCATGAGGGCCGTAACGTGATGGCATTCCATGTTTACAACAACACAGGAGGAGCCTATGCAGACTTCGGTCTCTATGCCAATATCGGTGTTGAAGCCAAATCGGTAAAGACCGCTGTTCAGAAGCGTGTGGATGTCATGGCCACCTCGACCTACTACACCTTCACCTGTGGTCCGGTAGCGCTTGATGTGGTGTTTACCTCACCTATGCTTATCGATGATCTCGATCTGCTCTCTACCCCTGTCTCTTATGTATCCTACCAGGTGAAGAGTCTCGACCGCAAGAAGCATGATGTACAGTTCTGCCTGATGGCCAGTCCGCTCATTGCCACCAACAAGCCTCATCAGCCCACAGAGTCATCAGTAGTGACCGTGAATGGTGTTAAATACCTCAAGACAGGTACCATCGACCAGCCTATCCTCGCCAAGAAAGGTGACGGCATCGGTATCGACTGGGGCTATCTCTATCTCGCAGAGATGAATGGTCAGGTAGCCCTTGACAACTATAACAACATCATGGACAACTTCCTTCACAAAGGACAGCTGGCCCGTGGTCAACAGCTCATCCGGGCCTACCGTCAGAACGACACGCCTGTATTAGCCTATATCCATGACTTTGGAAAGGTTGATCAGCAGCCACAGTCATCATACTCCCTGATTGGCTATGATGAGGTTGAGGATATTGAGTACATGTATCATCGTTACAAGGCCTATTGGGCTCATAACGGCAAGGTTGACATCTTTGACGCTTTCAACAAGCTGAACCGTAACTACAAGAACATCATGGAGCGCTGCCGTGCTCTCGACAAGCGCATCTATGATGATGCCGTGGCTGCTGGTGACATCCACTATGCAGAGATCCTCTCTGGCGCTTATCGCCATGTGCTGGCCGCCCATAAGCTTTTTGAGGATAACGAGGGACATCTGTTGTACTTCTCTAAGGAGAACAACTCAAACGGCTGTGTCAACACTGTCGACCTCACCTATCCTTCTGCCCCTCTCTTCCTGGCTTATAATCCTGATCTGCAGAAAGCCATGATGACCAGTATCTTTGAATACAGCCGTTCGGGTCGCTGGACCAAGCCCTTTGCCGCTCACGACCTGGGCACCTATCCTATTGCCAATGGTCAGGTATATGGTGGTGACATGCCTATTGAAGAAGCCGGTAACATGCTTACCCTTGCTGCTCAGCTGTGTTTACAGGATGGCCATGTTGACTATGTGCTCCCCTACTGGGATATCCTCACACAATGGACCGACTATCTGGTTGAGAACGGTCAGGACCCATCAAACCAGTTGTGTACGGATGACTTTGCCGGCCACTGGCCTCATAACTGTAACCTCTCTGTGAAAGCCATCATGGGTGTAGCCGGCTATGCCATCATGGCCCGCATCAAAGGTGATGCCGCTACAGCAGAGAAGTATATGAACCAGGCGCGCCTGATGGCTAAGAAGTGGGAGAAAGATGCGCGTGAGGGCGACCACTACAAACTGGCCTTCGATCGTGCGAACACGTGGAGTCAGAAGTATAACATGATCTGGGACAAGCTGTGGAACACCAACCTGTTTGGTGACGAGGTGATGCAGCGTGAGCTGAACTATTATCTCAAGCAGCAGAATGCCTACGGTCTGCCCCTCGACGTCCGCAAAGACTACACCAAGACCGACTGGATCATGTGGAGTGCAGCGATGGCTAACGACAAGGACACCTTCCTGAAGTTTGTGGAGCCTATTTACAAATACATGAACGAGACAGCGTCGCGCGTGCCCACAAGCGACTGGCACGACACCAAGACCGGTCTCATGGTTGGTTTCAAAGCCAGATCGGTTATCGGAGGATACTGGATGAGATTGTTAGTAAAGTAATTGAGTCATTATGAACATGAATCTTAGAAAGAATCTTCTGACTGTAGCACTGCTCATTGGGAGCAGTGCTACGGCTTCTACATCCCCCGTTGACTATGTGAACACGCTGGTAGGCACCCAGTCCACCCATGCCCTTTCAACAGGCAACACCTACCCGGCCATCGCCCTGCCATGGGGTATGAACTTCTGGATGCCTCAGACCGGCAAGATGGGCGACGGATGGGCCTACACCTATGATGCCGGTAAGTTGCGCGGTATCAAGCAGACCCACCAGCCATCACCTTGGATCAACGACTACGGTCAGTTTGCCATCATGCCCACCATCGGTACCGTCTTTGATGAGAACAAGCGTGCTTCATGGTTCTCTCACAAAGCAGAGACGGCCCGTCCCTATCATTATAAGGTCTATCTGGCCGACTATGACATCACAGCGGAGGTGACGCCAACAGAGCGTGCAGCGATGATGCGTTTCACCTATCCCCAGTCACCAGAGGCCCGCATCGTCATCGATGCTTTCGATATGGGCTCGATGGTCCGTATTGTCGACAGCCACCATATTGAGGGCTATACCACCAAGAACAGCGGTGGTGTGCCAGAAGGGTTCAAGAATTACTTTGTCATCGAGAGCGATAAGCCTTTCACGTTTATCTCTACTGTCGACAATGGTCATATCCAGCCTGGCAGCCGCGCATTCCAAGGCGCTCATGCCGGCGCGGTAGTAGGCTTCCAGACAGTCCGTGGCGAGGAGGTAACGCTGAGGGTTGCTTCGTCGTTCATCAGTATGGAGCAGGCGCATCAGAACCTGAACGAAGTGGCAGGACGTACCTTTGATGCCGTCTGCCAGGCTGGTCGCCAGCGTTGGAACAGCATCTTAGGTCGGTTGGAAGTAGAGGATCCCAATATTGATCATCTACGCACCTTCTACTCCTGTCTGTACCGCTCTGTCCTGTTCCCCCGAATGTTTCATGAAGTGAACCAGGCTGGTGAGATCGTACACTACAGTCCATACGACGGTAAGGTTCATCAAGGCCGTCTGTTCACCGATACAGGCTTCTGGGATACGTTCCGTTCCCTTTTCCCGCTGCTTAACCTGGTATACCCTGAGATGAGTGAGCAGATGCAGGAGGGATTGGTCAACACCTATCAGGAGAGTGGGTTCCTACCAGAGTGGGCCAGTCCTGGTCATCGCGGTTGCATGGTAGGCAACAACTCTGCCTCGGTTGTTGCTGATGCCTACCTCAAAGGCATCCGCGGCTATGATGTGGAGACCCTGTGGCAGGCTGTCAAGCATGGTGCCAATGCCGTCCACCCACAGGTGTCCAGCACCGGTCGACTTGGTTATGAATACTATAACCGTTTAGGCTATGTGCCCTACAATGTAGGCATCAACGAGAATGTGGCACGCACCCTGGAGTATGCCTACGACGACTGGTGCATCTATCAGTTAGGCCTGGCGCTCGGCAAATCCAAGAAAGAGCTGAAGCCCTTTAAAGAGCGCGCCATGAATTATCAGAACGTGTTTGACAAAGAGACCAACCTGATGCGTGGCCGTAATGAGGATGGCAAGTTCCAAAGTCCCTTTAATCCACTGAAATGGGGCGATGCCTTTACCGAAGGAAACGCCTGGCATTACACCTGGTCTGTTTTCCACGACCCTGCCGGTCTGATGCGTCTGATGGGCGGTCGGGCCACCTTCGTCGCAATGCTCGATTCCGTGTTCAACCTGCCCCCTGTCTTCGACGAGAGCTATTACAGAGCTGTTATACATGAGATTCGAGAGATGCAGATCATGAACATGGGCAACTATGCCCACGGCAATCAGCCCATACAGCACATGATATACCTCTACGACTGGGCTGGCGAGCCATGGAAAGCCCAATATTGGGTACGTCAGGTCATGGACCGTCTCTACCAGGCACAGCCTGATGGCTATTGTGGCGATGAGGACAACGGCCAGACCTCAGCCTGGTATGTGTTCTCTGCCCTCGGTTTCTACCCCGTTTGTCCGGGTTCTGGGCAGTATGCGCTGGGCACACCTTACTTTAACAAGGCAACCCTGCATCTGACCAATGGCAAAACCCTGGTTATCAATGCCGATGGTAACAGCACAGAGAACTGCTACGTCAGCGAGATGAGCGTGAACGGTGCTGCCTACGACAAGAACTATCTGGAACACACCGACCTGCTGAAGGGTGGTCGCATTGATTATCGCATGTCATCGAAGCCCAACCAGCAACGAGGCACTAAGGCGGACAGCCTCCCCTACTCGTTCTCCAAGATAGAAAGTGGCGTGTCTCTTCACGATTTTGACAAATGACCAAACGACCAAATGACCGCCGCCCCCACGGGAGAAAAATTACGCCCCCACGGGAAAAAAATTACGCCTCCACGAGGGAGGCGTATTTTTTTGCGAAAGAGGCTGTTTTTAATAAACCTACGACCGCTGGAGTATGACAACCAGTCTTTTTTCTTCTCTTTTTCACATCAGTTTGCCACCTCGGTGAAGTCGCTGGCGGCATAGACGGTCGTCGGCGACTTGTGGTTCAGGCTGATGCTGGGATTCAGCGTGTAGGCATAGAGGTGCTCCTTTCCGTCGGTCGTCCTGGCTTTGAACTTTACGGTATAGGTGTGCCTCGTGTCATAGGCCCCCAGTTCCTGCTCCCCTCCGTTAGGCACGGTGTTGGGATACTCTGACACCTGGGTACCCTCGGAAGTGATAACCTTGATATTCGATATGGTGGCACCGTTGGGCATATTGTTCTTTATCGTCAGCTTGCCGGCGGTGACGTTGACCATCTTAGGCAGGTAGATATACCTCTTTTCGGAAAAACTCCATGTGTCCTCCTTGTGGTCGGCATAGGTCGTAATGAAACTCTGCGCGCCGTAGGTGGCACTGAGACAGGTGCCGAGCACGTATGGGGCGCGGTCATCATTGTCCTTGCCGCTCTTGTCGTACCACATCCACACAGTCTCCAAGTCCATGGTGTTGCGGCTGGCTTCATTGCTCTTGATGTCGAACCCGTACTGCTGACTCCACGCAAACTCCGGCAGATTATCAAAGATGAGCTTCCACGAGGGCCAGTTGTTCTTAGAATTGTTGGCTATATTCACATCTTTGATGGTGCGCTCGTGGGTTTGGCTCCACTGCCAGTTTGCACTCACCGCCAGCTGACCGGAATTCTCAGCATAGTCCCCACGGTCGTTGTGCCCACTTTTTCCGCCCACACTTAGGCTCGTGCTCAGGCCGAAGCTGTTAGTCTCTTTATACGTCTCCTGCCCATTGGTGGTCGAGGGTGAGGGAGAGGCGCCAGCGGGGAAGATGATACGGCTGGACAGGTCTTCATCCCAATGAGCCTCATCAGCTTTGGTGAGCAGACGCGACTCTACAGAGAACTCCTTGCAGTACGCACCTACCCAGCGCACATAAACGCCGCCGTGCTTGTTTCGGCCTTTGCCCTTCCACATGTTCGCACTGGCCACGCTGGCACGCATATTAACACCATAGTAGTCGCCTGCACCGGGTTCACCCTCATACACATGAACCATATACACATCGTAGCTGGCAGACATGTAACCGCTACCCTTCAGAACGTCGGGATCAGACAAGGCCACCTTCCTGAACGTATAGTCAGAATTAAAATAAACGATAGCCATGTCATGGAATGAGCTGGCGAAGTCCTCCATGCGATTCTTCTGGTCAGTGCTCTCCTTGTCGGCAGCAGTGTAGTTTCTCTGGAAGTCGATGAGCATGGCCGATATCTGGACATAATAGTCCTCTGCGCGATTGTAGCTGATGTCCACGGGAGTGCCTTCTGCCTCAGCAGGTTTCTTGTATATCTGGTAATGCCGGTTGTCGGCATTAAATCCATAGATAAACAGGGCGTCGTTCACATTGTAGGTGTCGAGATGAAACCAGTCGTGACTCTCGGCATAGGCATCAAACTCTGACTTAACAGGGTTTACCACGCAGATGAGAAAACTGTTGGCATCTTCGCCAGAGAGAGCACGCTTGAGCACCTCTTCGCTCACGTCCGTAAGTTTGTTCAATACCAGGATTCCACCATCCTCGGGGGTGCTTGCGTGGAAATCCGCAGCCCAGCTGAAAGCCTGGCTCAGGTCGGCATCCACGCCCGGCGCCACATAGAGAGGCGCTATTCCCACAATCACTTCGGGGGTAAACTTGTCGCCGACGGTACTGTCTGAGCCACCTCCACCAACAGGGTTGTCGTCAGTGTAGCACGATGCCACACACAGCATCATAGCCATGGCCATGAGCGTCATTCCAATAGTCTTTTTCATATCCATAGTCTTTAAATATTTGGGCAAATATACGAAAAAAACACAAGAGCGCTACCCCTCTTGTGTTTTTTTAACATAAAAGAGTTTTCTTCTCTTTTTACGGGGCCATAT
>AUXO015142035.1_pt1 | contig 10912 bp, 13 predicted proteins | sample 768731 | NCBI WGS metagenome assembly AUXO01 (sample SAMN02715735, study PRJNA202380) | gut metagenome | biome: sheep rumen | host: Ovis aries | place: New Zealand: Palmerston North
AAATAAACAAATTTAAAATATGAATTAAAATTAAATACTTTCAAAGAGTGGAGGTTCTTTTTTCAAAGAAAAACCGCCACTCTTTAAAAGTGCTTTCTGTTTTTTTATGCTTTTTCATGTTTTTTTGTAAAAATAGTTGTAAAATTTAGAAAAAATTGATATACTATATTCATAAAAATTGAAAGGAAAGTGATTTACATGGATGAAAATAAAATTCCAGAAACAGAAAATGTACAAGAAGTAAAAGAAGCAGAAGGAATAAAAATATCAAATGAGGTTATAGCAGTAATAGCTGGAGTAGCAGCATCAGAAGTACAAGGAGTTGCATCAATGGCTGGGAGCTTTACAGGAGGATTAACAGAGGCATTAAAAGGAAAGAAAAATTTAGCAAAAGGAATAAGAGTAGAAGCAACAGAAGCAACAGCTAAAATAGATGTAAATATTATAGTTGAATATGGAAGCAGAATTCCAGATGTCGCATTTGAAATTCAAAACAGAGTTAAAAAATCAGTAGAAAACATGACAGGGTTAAAAGTTACAGAAGTAAATGTACATGTACAAGGAGTAAATACAGAAAGCATTACAGCTGAAAGTGAAGAAACAGAAAACGAAACAACAGAGGCAACACAAGAAAACAATTCACAAGAATAAATAGATAATAATAAACTTAGGAAAGGATGTTTATAAAATGAAAAAGTTAAACAAATTAGTTTTAGTAATATTTTCAATAATAATATTAATAATAGGAGTAGTAATAAATTTATTAGTAGTAGGATGGTTAGACTATAACACGGCATTTGCTTTAGTAAAAAATGCTTTAACAGGTGAAACTTCTAGCAAAGTAATTTTAATAACTACAGAATTTTGCATGTTGTTTGCAATTCTATGCATATTTGTAGATTCTTCAGATGATAAAAAAGAAACTAAAAATGGAAGAGATGTATTAATGCAAAATGACAATGGAAAATTAATGATTTCAAGAGATACAATAGAAAGCATTGTAAACAATGTGGTTAAAGAATTTCCTGGAGCAAAAGAAGCAACTACAAGAATTAAATTAGATGAGCAAAACAATGTAGCTGTTTTAGTTGATGTCGTGGTTACAAAAAATGTAATTATAAAAGAATTAACTTTAAATATGCAAAATAGAATTAAAGAGGCAATAAAAAAGACTTCTGATTTAGAAGTAAATGAGGTAAATGTCAGAATAAAAGATATAGTTACTCCAGAAATAAATGAAGATTAAGAAAAGAGGGACTTTTGATATGGATGGTTTAAAAGAATTTTGGAATAATTATAAAGGTGCAATAATAGGAGTTATAGTTGCAATTTTAATAATTTTAACTAAATTATATAATTTTATCCTTGCAGTTGTAGTTTTGATTTTAGGAGCTATAGTTGGAAATTATATTCAAAATAATAAACAAGTGGTAAAAGATAGATTAAAAAATTTTATAGATAGGTTTTAATATAACTTTTTTAGGTAATGAAAGTAACTTATAGTTAGGGGAAAAAAATGAGCAGAACAGAAATTAGAGATTTAGCTTTCAAATTAGTATATAGTTTAAAAATACAAAATATATTAAATAAAGATGATCTGGAAGAACAGATAAATCTTTATATAGAAGATTATAATATAGAAAATGAAGAAGCAAGAAAATATATAAAAGATATTGTAATAGGAATAAATTCTAATTTAGAAGATATTCAAGATCTAATTAAATCTTGTTTATCTTCAAATTGGACAATAGAAAGAATTTCGAAAGTAAATATAAGCATTTTGGAACTAGCTATTTATGAATTAAAATACGAAAATATTCCTTACAAAGTAGAAATAAACGAGGCAGTTGAACTTGCTAAAAAATATGGAGAAGAATCATCTGGAAAGTTCATAAATGGAGCTTTAGCAACTGCTGTAAAAAAGCTAGGTTTGACATAAAATATTTAGCAAAGGAAGGAATACAAAATGAATTATGAAAAAATGGCAGTTACAGTTAGTGACTTAAATTCCTACATAAAAAACAAAATTGCAGAGGATGAGGCATTAAATGCAGTAATAGTAAAAGGAGAAATATCTAATTTTAAAAACCATTACACAGGACATCTTTATTTTACATTAAAAGATGAAAAATCTTTAATAAAATGTATAATGTTTAAAAGCTATGCAGAAAAATTAACTTTTATACCCAAAGATGGAATGAAAGTAGTGGTTTTTGGTAGTGTGTCTGTATTTGAAAGAGATGGAATTTATCAAATATATGTAAAAGCAATAAAGGCAGAAGGAACAGGAGATTTATATGAAAAATATGAAGAGTTAAAAGAAAAACTAGAAAAAGAAGGGTTATTTGATAAAATACATAAAAAGAAAATTCCTCTTAAACCAGAGATTATAGGTGTTTTAACTTCACAAACAGGTTCTGTAATAAGAGATATAATAAATGTTTCTACAAGAAGAAATCCAAACACATATATAAGATTGCTTCCTGTTCCTGTTCAGGGCCCAGGTGCTGCAGAAGAGATTACAAAAGGAATAAAAACAATGAATGAAAAAAATCTTGCAGATGTTATAATACTTGCAAGAGGTGGAGGCTCGATAGAAGACTTGTGGCCATTTAATGAAGAAATCGTTGCAAGAGCAATATACAATTCCAAAATTCCTGTGATTTCTGCTGTAGGTCATGAAACTGATTTTACTATTTCAGACTTTGTTGCAGATTTAAGAGCTCCAACTCCATCAGCTGCTGCAGAGCTTGCGAATCCTGATGTTTATGAATTAAAACAAAAAATAGAAACATACAAAAATAGATCAAGACTCGCATTAAAAAAGAAAATAGAAATAATAAAATTAAGATATGAAAAATCTATGTCATCAAAAGTATTTACAGATCCATATAGTTTTGTAAATGAAAAATCTATGGAGTTAGATAAATACATAAAATCATTAGATGTAGAAATAAAAAATATATATAATGAATCAAAATCTAAATTTATGCAACAACTTGTAAAACTAGATACTCTTAGTCCTTTAAAGACTTTGTCAAGAGGATATAGTATTACAGAAAAAGATGGAAAGATAATAAAAAGCAAAAATGATTTAAACAAAAATGATGAAATAGAAATAAAATTTTTTGATGGCATAAAACATGCAAAAGTTTTATAATTTTTATTAAAGAAGGGAACTATGATGAAGGAAAATAATTTTGAAGCCAAAATGGAAGAATTAGAAAATGTTGTTACAAAACTTGAAAAAGGTGATATGAGTTTAGATGAATCACTAATTAATTTTGAAAAAGGAATGAAATTATCAAAAGAATGTAACAAAATGTTAGAAGATGCAGAAAAAAAGATTACAATTTTATTAGAAAATGATGGAGAAATAAAAGAAGAAAATTTTGAGAACAAAGAATAATTAAAATATTTTCAAAATAATTACAAAAGGAGAAGCTATGGGAACATTTTTTATACAATTTTTTACAAGCAAATATATATATGTGCCATTTCTTACATGGTTTTTTATACAATTATTTAAAGTTATATGGGATTTAGTGGCAACAAAAAAATTTAATTTTAAAAGAATACTTGGAGCAGGTGGAATGCCAAGTTCACATTCTGCAGTTGTAATGTCTATAACTACAATGATTGGAAAGGAATATGGGGTTGCATCTTCAATATTTGCAGCATGTTTAATATTTTCTTGTGTTGTAATGTATGATGCAGCAGGAGTAAGAAGAGCAGCTGGAAAACAAGCAGTATTACTTAATAAAATAGTCCAAACACCTGGACTTTCTGGGTTAGAAGTTCAAGAAAAATTGGTTGAGGTTTTAGGTCATACTCCAACACAAGTAATAGTGGGAGCAATAATTGGAATTTTAGTAGGTTTAATATTTTAAATCTTAAGAAAGTATAAATTTTTAATTAAGGAGGGTTTAATCAATTATCTATATATAATTGATTATATAAAAAGAGTGAGTGTAATAGTAATTGGTGGAGGTCCTGCAGGTATGATGGCTGCAATAACTTCTGCCGAAAATGGAAATAGAGTAATTTTAGTTGAAAAAATGAATAGGTTAGGAAAAAAACTACTGATAACAGGAAAAGGAAGATGTAATATTACATCTTCTATTGATATAGATGATTTTATAAAAAATATTCCTGGAAATCGGTAGATTTTTATATAGTGCATTTAAAAATTTTTCAAACAAGGACATAATAGAATTTTTAAGAAGAGAAGGATTAGATGTAAAAGAAGAAAGAGGCAACAGGATTTTTCCTATTACAGATAAATCTTTAGATGTTCTAAATTGTTTTAAAAAAAGATTAAAAGAACTCAAAGTAGAAGTTAGATTTAATCAAGATGTAAAAGAATTATTATTAGATAATAGTGAGAACAAAAAAATTATTGGGATAAAAACAAATAAACAAACTATTTATGGTGATAAAGTTATACTTGCAACAGGAGGAAAAAGCTATCCCTCAACAGGGTCTACGGGTGATGGGTATAAATTGGCACAATCTGTTGGACATACTATAACAGATATAAACCCATCACTTGTACCTTTGACATGCTATGAAGTAGATTTATGCAAATCTTTACAAGGATTGAGTTTAAAAAATGTGCAAATATATATAGAAGATATTGAAAAAAATAAAAAGATATACATGGATTTTGGAGAAATGCTATTTACTCATTTTGGAGTATCTGGACCAATTATTTTAAGTTCTTCTGCTCATTTAGTAAGATATAAAAATATAAAAAAATTGTTAAAAAATAAAAAAATAATTTTACATATAGACTTAAAACCAGCACTAAGTAAAGAAAAGCTAAATGAAAGAATCTTAAGAGATTTTTCAGAATTTAAAAATAAAGAATTTAAAAATAGTTTAAATAAATTATTGCCACAAAAAATGATAGATACAATAATAGAATTAAGCAAGATTGATAAATACAAGCCGGTAAATGAAATAACTAAAATAGAAAGAGAAAATTTAGTAAGCTTAATAAAAGACTTGAAGTTTACAATAAAAGATTTTAGACCAATAGAAGAAGCAATTATAACAAGTGGTGGAATAAATATTAAAGAAATAAACCCAAAAACTATGGAATCTAAAATAGTGAAAGACTTATATTTTGCAGGAGAAGTAATAGATGTAGATGCATATACAGGTGGGTTTAATTTGCAGATAGCTTATTCTACAGGATATACGGCAGGACTTGATATGTAATATTCTATTTAGTTAGTATCTTAATGTGCTAAATAGTAACAAAGAATAATGATAGAAGCTCAAAACACTTTACATTTGGCAGAAAATAGTATATAATATCACAAGTAATAAATGAAAGAAAGGTTATGGTTGAAAAAATTTAATTCTTTTCCAACCAGATGTGTGCCTTGAGAAAGGAATGAGTTTAATTATGCAAGAAAAAAATAACCAAGAAATGGAAATTGATGAAAATCATTTAATTCAAATTAGAAAAGATAAATTAAAAGAATTACAAGAACAAGGAAAAGATCCTTTTGAAATAACAAAATTTAATAGAACAAATACAGCAGGAGAGATAAAATCAAATTATGAAAAATTTGAGCAAAAAGATGTAACTGTTGCTGGAAGAATTATGGCAAAAAGAATTATGGGAAAAGCATCATTTTGTACTATTCAAGATTGTGATGAAAAAATTCAAAGTTATGTAAGTATAAATGATTTAGGAGAAGAAAGCTATAAAGCATTTAAAACATTTGATATTGGAGACATAATTGGAATTACAGGTTTTGTATTTAAAACAAGAACAGAAGAAATTTCTGTACATGCAAAAGAAGTTACATTGCTTTCAAAATCTCTAAGACCTTTGCCAGAAAAATTCCATGGGTTAAAAGATCCAGATTTAAGATATAGACAAAGATATACAGATTTAATTGTAAATCCAGAAGTAAAAAATACATTTATATTAAGAAGTAAAATCATAAGTGCTATCAGAAGTATATTAGATAATGAAGGATATCTAGAAGTTGAAACACCAGTATTAAATACAATTTCTGGTGGAGCTACAGCTAGGCCATTTGTAACACATCATAATGCATTAGATATAGATATGTATTTAAGAATTGCATTAGAGTTAAACTTAAAAAGACTTATAGTTGGTGGATTTGATAGAGTATATGAAATTGGTAGAGTATTTAGAAATGAAGGAATGGATATAAGACATAACCCAGAATTTACAGAGCTTGAATTATATGCTGCATATCAAGATTTCCATGATATGATGGACATTACAGAAAAGATTTTTTCGGAAACAGCTAAAAAAATTTTGGGCACAACCAAAATAACATATCAAGGAAAAGAAATAGATTTAGCACCAGGTTGGAAAAGAATAACAATGATAGATTCTATAAAAGAGGCTTGTGGAGTCGATTTTAACGAAATTCAAACAGATGAAGAAGCTGTAGCTTTAGCAAAAGAAAGAAATATAGAAATTCCAGACAAAACAAAAGAAACTAGAGGAGATGTAATTTCTTTATTCTTTGATGAATATGTAGAAAAAACACTTATTCAGCCAACATTTATATATGAATATCCAGTAGAAATTTCACCACTTGCAAAAAAATGTCCTAAAAATAAAAAGATGACAGAAAGATTTGAAGTATTTATTGATGGAAGAGAATATGGAAATGCATTTTCAGAATTAAATGATCCAATAGATCAATATGAGAGATTTAAAAAACAAGTAGAAGCAAAAGAAGCAGGAGATGAAGAAGCTGGAATGATGGATGAAGATTTTATACAATCTTTAGAGATTGGTCTTCCACCAACAGGAGGTCTAGGAATTGGAATAGATAGATTAGTAATGCTTTTAACAGATCAAGATTCAATAAGAGATGTGTTATTATTCCCAACAATGAAACCAATAAATTAGGAGATTCATTTCATATAATGGGACACAGCCCAATAAGGGGCATTTGACATTTAAAACAGAAGATCTATAAAGATGTGTAAAATTTTAATTTTACAAAAATAATTGATAATTTTAAAAAATATGATATAATAATAAAAAATTTTGTAAACAATATTAAAAGGAAAAGAGAGATATATGTATATAGATAAAAGGGCAATATATTTTATTATGGCAATTATGGCTATTTCAGGATTTGCAAGTTATATAAGTAATCCAAGTGCATTAATTAATTTGTTGTTAACAATACCTGGAGTATTAATTGCGATAACATTTCACGAATTTGCACATGCTTTTGCTGCAGATAAATTAGGTGATGACACTCCAAGGAGTCAAGGAAGATTAACATTAAATCCATTGGCTCATTTAGATCCAATAGGCTCTATAATGCTACTATTTGCAGGATTTGGTTGGGGCAAGCCAGTTGAAGTAAATCCAAGAAATTATGATAGAAGAATGTCAATGGATAAGGCAGATGCTATTGTATCAATAGCAGGACCATTAATGAATTTTGTACTTTCAATAATATTAACAATAATTTATTGTGCAATATATAAATTTTCTTACAATGCAATTGAAACATCCCAAGTTTTACAAATAGTAATGCCTATGATATTTTATGCAATTTCTATAAATGTTGGATTAGGATTATTTAATTTAATCCCATTACCACCATTAGATGGATCTAAAGTTATAAAACCATTACTTCCATTTAATGCAAGAGAATGGTTTGAATCTAATCAACAAACTTTTGAAATAATATTTGCTGTCTTGTGGATATTTGGAATATTAGGCGAAATAATATCTCCTTTAATAAGTATAGTATTTAATGGGTTAATAAAATTGGGTGCTTTAATATTTGGAATTACATTGTAATAAAGAGGTGAGAATTTTGATAAAAGCTTATGCAAAGTCAGATGTAGGAAAAGTAAGAGAACTAAATGAAGATAGCTATTATATTACACAAGATCCATTAGCAAAAGTTCAGTTATTCATACTAGCAGATGGCATGGGAGGATATAATGGTGGAGAAATAGCAAGTAAAACAGCTGTTTTAAGTGCAAAAAATTATATTGAGAATAATTTTGAAAATACTCAAAAAGATAAAGAAAGCCTTATACAGCTAGTTGCAAGCAGTATGGAATATGCAAATATGGTGGTATATGAAAAATCTATTGAAGATAAAAATCTAGAAGGAATGGGTACTACTTTAGAAATTTGTTTAATATATAATAATAGAGTATTTATTGGACATGTGGGAGATAGTAGAATCTATAGAATTAGAAAAGATTTTATTAGAAAATTGACACAAGATCATAGTTATGTTCAAAAGCTAGTACAAGAGGGGACTATTACTAAAGAAGAAGCAGAACATCATCCAAAAAAGAATATGTTAATGAAAGCGCTTGGATGTAATGCTTTTGTTGAACCAGATGTAATGGTTAAAGGATTTCAAAAAGAAGATATCCTAGTTATATGTTCAGATGGACTAACAAATATGGTAAATATAGAAGATATAAATAAAATAGTCAAAGAAAATTTTGAATTTGCACCAAAGGAATTAGTGGATTTGGCAAATCAAAATGGAGGAGTAGACAATATAACAATTATAACAATTAAGAATTTATAAACATATTCAAAAGAAAGGATGTTTAAAAAATGGATTTAGAAGGAAGATTGTTAGGAAATAGATATGAAATACTAGAGAACATAGGCAATGGTGGAATGGCTATGGTATATAAAGCCAAAGACCAAGTGCTAAATAGATTTGTAGCTGTTAAAATTTTAAGAGATGAATTTACTACAGATAGTGAATTTATTAAAAGATTTTCAATAGAAGCACAAGCTGCAGCAAGTATTTCACACCCTAATATAGTTTCTGTATATGATGTAGGAAATGAAGATAATTTATATTATATTGTAATGGAATTAATAAAAGGAAAAACATTAAAAGAAATAATTGTAGAAGAAGGAAATCCACTTCCTTGGAAATGGTCAACAAATATAGCAATACAAATAGCATCAGCATTGGAAACAGCACATAGAAATAACATTGTTCATAGAGATATAAAACCACACAACATAATTATAACTGAAGATGGTGTGGCAAAAGTTACAGATTTTGGAATAGCTAAAGCTGTTTCAAATTCTACAATTACTGCATTTGGTTCTACAATAGGATCAGTACATTATTTTTCACCAGAACATGCAAGAGGTGGATTTACAGATGCCAAATCTGATTTATATTCTTTAGGTGTTGTTATGTATGAAATGTTAACTGGAAAAGTACCATTTGATGCAGATACACCAGTGTCAGTTGCATTAAAACATATGCAAGAAGAACCAGTTCCACCAAAGGAAATAAATCCTGAAATTCCGCTAGCTTTAAATGATATAATTTTAAAAGCAATGAGAAAAGATACAACACTTAGGTATCAAAATGCAACAGAAATGATTATAGATTTAAATAGAGCTTTAAAAGATCCAAATGGAGATTTTGTAGATAATACAGAATATGCAGAAATTGGAGAAACAAGGAAAGTTCCAACATTAAATAATGAAGAAATAAAATATGAGAAAAATCCAAAAAATAAAAAGAATGGATTTTTCCAAAAACATAAAGGATTGTCAATTTTTTTAATAATTGTTGTATTGTTTATTTTAAGTATGGGTATAACAATGGCAGTTTTGAATGCGACAAATCCAAAAGAAGTTGCAATACCAAATCTTGTTGGTTCTACAGAAGAGGAAGCAAGGAGAAAAATAGAAGAAAGCAAGTTAACTGTAGGTGATGTGACTGGAGAATATAATAGTGAATATGAAAAGGGCAAAGTAATATCACAAAATCCTGAATATAGAGAAAATTATAATATAAAAGAAGGAACAACTATAAAATTTGTAGTAAGCCTTGGTATTGAAGAAACTACTGTTCCAAAAGTAGTTGGATTAAAGCAAGAAGAGGCAATTAAAGCATTAGAAGATGCAAAACTAAAATATGAAATTGAAGAAGAGGCAAGTGAAAAAATAGAAGCTGGGTATGTCATAAAACAAGACACAGAAGCGGAAACAACTGTAAATGCAGGAGACACAGTAGTTATTCATGTAAGTACTGGAATAGAAAAAGTACAAATGCCATCAGTTTTAGGAAAAACTGAAGAGGATGCAACAAAAGCAATAAAAGCTGTTGGACTAAAAGTTGTTGTTTCTACTGAAGAAGATTATTCTAAAGATAATGACACTGTATTAAAACAAAGTATAGATGCTGGTACAGAAGTAGATAAAGGAACTTCTGTTACAATTACAGTAAATAGCATTACAGCTACAAAAACAGCAACACTTACTGTGAATGTAAAATCATTATTAGATGGAAAAGTAACTTATGAAAATACTGCAACAAATTCAACAACTAATAGTGAAAATTCTACAGCAACTCAAACAGTAAAAAAAGTAGCAGTAAGAATTATGGTTGGTGATGATAAAGTTTACAATGATAAAATTGATCCTACAACAACAAATCTTGTAAAATCAATTTCTGGTAAAGGAACTGTTACTGTAAAGGTTTATATAGATGATGTGCTAAAGAGTACCAAAGATGTTAATTTAAATGAAAAAACAAGTGTTACTATTGAATAATAATAACAAAATCAAAGGGATAGAAAATTAGTGACTATCCCTTTATGTGTAATTATAAGTATTGGGAGTGATAGAGTTGAAAAAACTAGAAGGAAGCTATAATCCACAAGAATTTGAAGAAAAGCTATATAAAGAATGGGAAGAAAAAGGATATTTTAAACCAAGTATGGATAAAGAAAAAGAACCATATTGTATAATGATGCCACCTCCAAATGTAACAGGAAAATTACATATGGGACATGCTTTAGATGGAACAATACAAGATATATTAATAAGAACAAAGAGAATGCAAGGATATGATGTTTTGTGGCTTCCAGGTGCTGATCATTCAGC
>AUXO017464169.1_pt1 | contig 10912 bp, 24 predicted proteins | sample 768731 | NCBI WGS metagenome assembly AUXO01 (sample SAMN02715735, study PRJNA202380) | gut metagenome | biome: sheep rumen | host: Ovis aries | place: New Zealand: Palmerston North
GGGAAGTTCTTCATCAACCGGAATCAACATTGTTTTAGATGGTAACGAAATTAAACCACTATTCTTTTTTGTATCTTGCTTCTCCAAAGCCTTGATAGCCTTTTTAAGTGCTTTTAATAACTCGTCAGTTTCTTCATAATAAGTTGTGTTAATATGATAGTTGATCCACTCAATTGCCTCTTTATTTGTCATAATTCTTCTCCTAAATCATCACCAAACAATGATGGCGTTACAAATTCAATTTTGCCTATTTTCTGCCCACAGTTCGGACAAAACGGATATTCCGTAAAGCAGTACGCATACGGTGTAGTTAGCCACTTTTGGCAGAACGGACATTTTGCGATCTGTACTTCTTCGATGCCAGATTCTTTTACCGATACTATTTCACGCTCTAACCACGCACTCATGTCCCATCCTCCATTCTTGACCCACATTCACTACAATAATTTTCAGTATTATCATCTGTTTCGTGATAACACTCGCTACACCTGTAATCATGCATCTGCATAGGATATGGATTGATTTTTACCCAATGCCCGGTCTTTTGCTTTGGCGTGACGGATGGTACATTAAGAATCATTTGTCTGTCAATATCGCTCATGTTCTGAACAAATATTCTATGAACTATCCAATCACCAATATCCAATTCATCAGATTCTTGGAATTGTTTTTCTGTCCTATCTTCGTATTCATATAGAGCTTTCCATAGTGAATCAATCGCCACCTGTCTGTTGATGCAATCCTCACAAGGCTCTTGCTTTAATACTTGTGTTGCTATCTTGAAAAACTCATATGTATTACTATCTTTGGAATCTTCATTCAATTCAAGCCACATTTCACCAAAATCTATTGCTTCCTCTCTTGTCATTTTATTACCTCCTGCATCTTCACTCCACAATGCTCACAATAGTTCATCTGATTTTTTGTAATCCAATCATTTGTCTCTTCAAGATTAAGTTCATCAACAGTGTATCCGAATGCAAACTCCTTAACTCTTGTATGACCGCACTCTGAGCAGTTTATATCAATATATCTACCTCTTTGTGCTAGAATCCACTTTCCAACCTTCGGTTGTGGTGTAACTGGTGGCAATTCACATATTTTATGGAAATCAATATATCCATCTTTATAATAAAGCTCTTTAACTGCCTGTCTGCTGATAGCATCTTCACAAGTCTCTTGCTTTTCAAGAGCATTGATAGCTGCTCCAAATGCTTTTACATCTTTATTCATATTCATAGTTAAGTTCCCCTTGATTTACTGAATTATTCTAACCGGATAAATCCTGATAATGTTGGATCTATCTTCAAGTTCCAATACACGTTTCCATGCCCCATTCAGATTACTTGCAAAAACCTCAAAATGGGTGCTGCTATAATCATCCCAATGATAAGTCGGCTTACATTCTACACGAAACATAATCATAATCAAAGCACCTCCATTTGATTTGCATATTTGGTTTATCAACCTTACACTATGTATTATATACGGATTCATTATTTTTGTCAATACATTTTTGCAAGTTTTCTAAAAATAATATAATAAAAAATGGTGGTAGAAAATTATCTACCACCATTGTACTTAAAATAACATTGATCACTTGGAATAACCAATGATCTGCAAACAAATCATTTCATATCATCAAAAGATTCATATCCATTCACATCTATAAGAACATTTTTTTGCTATCATAGTTAAATTCACATTTTTATTTATTCAAAGAATAAAGAACATCTTCAAATATCTCAACAAAGTCATCATAATAAACTTCATCTGGATATTCATAGTCAATATCATCAAAAACATCATCTGCAAGTTGATCTATTCTTGAATCTTCAAGATGTTCAACCGGAACATATTTATAAAAATCTCTTCCAGAACGATCACTAATTGGTAAGCACCATTTTTCATTACCATTTTTATCTTGAACAATTTCAAGTTTATCATTTTGCAAAATGTCTAAAATATAATCTTTAATTTCAGTGTCAGTCATAATGTAACCTCTGTTTCAAATTCATCTAGTTTCAAACAATGAGTCAATGTAACTATCCGCAGCTTCCATTGTATCAAATTCCATCTTTGACCCATCTGGTGCATAGACATAGACTGTTTCATCTAACACAATTTTATATCCACGGTACTCATAACCACCTTCAGTAGAAGCAGAAACATAAGATTTCGGATATACTGTAAACTTATTCATAAAAACACCTCAAATATTGCTAATTGTAGATGCAATTTCATAACATACAGGTTCTGCAATCTTCTTTATATAATCAATAATTGCATATTCATCAAATGCCATAAAGAAACGGTTTGTATCATAATCACTGAAATGTCCATCTGGATCATATACAGATACATCTGCAAACTTGACATCAACTTTTCCGTCAAATCCGAGTGTGATTCGAACATCGATTTTAAATGAACCTGGATTTGTAGCTGCACTTCCAGGGAATCCTACGATAGAGCCGTTCCAATCCGGTCTTTGGAATTTGTAAATGTCAATGGATTTATTGGTAAGTTCACCCTGCATATTTAATTCAAACCATGCACCAAATGCACCACCTTGATTATTGTAATTAAATTTATTTACAAAAATATAATCGAGAATCTTTCCAAGCTCGCTATCTTCAATGATTTCTTCGGAAATTCTTGCAAGTTCTTCTACCGTAGATTCATCAATCGGATCACCATTGGAATCGAACCCAAATCCGTAATCATCACCATAGACAGGATCTTTGTCTTCCGTCATTGTTCTTACTGATGTTTTAATATATCTTTTCATAATTTATCCCCTTCACCATTCATATTCTCCATACACTTCTTCTTGAATCTGATATGCAAATTTATCCGTGTATTTCATGATAAGATCACCAACAGACCTAATCTTTCGCATATCAATTTTCATCTTTACAGTTCCATCACAGTTTTCAGACTCATAATCAACTTCAATCTGATTAGGTACATCATCGGATTCATAAATCCCAGTAATCTCTACACAGTCAGGATCGAAACGATTCTGAATAGAATATTGTAAAGCTACCAAATCATCCTTTGTCCAATAACTATAAGGGTCAATATCATATGCACCGCCATAATTCTTACCCATCACTGTTACCTCATGTTAAAATATTTTTCACAGATTATATAAACTTTTGTATAAAACTTATTGCTTGGAAGTAACCACATATCTCTGTTATAACTGTAACTTCCAAAGGTTTCAATATTTACACCGATACCATCACGAATCTCATCTTCACACCACTCCGGAAGGTCGAATGTCACATCATATTCCTCACCTTCATCTGTAATGAAACAGAAATGGATTGCATATAACGGACCATCCCCAATATCAGTGTAATCCGAATATCCTATCCAACAAGAAGTGTAACCATTGATATAACATTCACCATATCCAATATTCGGAAGTTCAGAATTTAAGTAATCTGCAATAATATCAGTATCCTTATTTACAACTTTTTCTTTAATTGTATAAGTTTCCATTAGAACCTCCCACCGAGTTCAATTAAAATATAATCAGGATTAGACTTATCTACACTTACAATGTAAGCATCATCAAGATCTTCGGTGATCAGATAGTTGTCACCATAATTATCTTCGATGTTATCACCGGTTGAAAGCAAATTATCAATATCGCCATCAAACAGAACACCCGGAACATCATCCGGATAGTTTGGATCATATGGTGTCATATCTGTAACAATGATTCGCTTATCCTTCAAGAAATCATAATTATCAGTAGCATAGTTTCTAAGTGTCATTTTTCCTACGGATGCTTTAATATACCTTTTCATATTACTTCTCCTTTATGATCCACTTCAAAATTTGCTCGGTTTCTTTTCCGCAAATAGGACAAATACCATTTACAGAACTAACATCCTGGTCAGATTCAACTACAGCAGAAATAAAAATTCCTTTGCAGCGTTCACACTCTGCAATGAAATGTCCTGCAATATTGTTATCAACCTCAATACCGATATCATCTTCATCCACATCATCAAGAGTTTCCTGAAGGTCTTCTACAGTATCTGATAAATCATCGATTTGATCATCTAATGGATCTTCATTGTCAGTCATTCCATCACCGGAAGGTTCTGAATCAAGTTCATCAAAATCCATGAAATCACGATCAAATTCATCCGCTGCCATGACAGGCTTTTTCTTACTGATTTTCATTATCAATGTACCTCCAATTTACATCATAATCTCTTTCACGACCCTTAAAAAGGTAGGTCAAATGACCATCTGGATAAAGTGATATGGAGTTACCAAAACACCAATCATTCGGATCATCATTTTTGTAATAGCATCCACCACCTGCATGTTCATACTGTTTGTGATAAACAATATATTTTCCAGGATATCTTTCAATTTCGATTTCTTCCGGAAACACAAATTCATTTGACTTTATATAACGCTTCATATCGAGCTGCTCCTTCTTTCTAATTTTGTATTCAACTGAATTTTTATTGTTGGTCTTGCTACTTGGAAATATCCACTTCCTTTATCGGAAAGTATCTCAGACCAAATGGCAAGTACATCACAATCCCAATATTGTGAAATCACAATATCACGATCTCTGAAAGTATCAAATAGGACATTACCTGTCACAGAATCATATCCGATGAATCTTGATTTGATAATTCCTGTGCGACTATCTTTGTATAATTGTTTTAATTTCAAATGAAAGACCAACCTTTTTTTGTTTGTTCTTACACTATCATTTAAGGTTTTTATCTCACGGAAGTTTTTAATATTCGGTAATTGCCAATTTATCCGCAAAAGCAATAAGATTTACCAATGGATAATTGTTCTCTGCATAGGTAAGTTCTACCTTTTCTTTTTCACAAACATTACACCAACCCATATGCCATCGGATTGCAAGCAGCATATCATCTGTAAATCGGAAAAATCTTTGTGCAAGTGTCATAGAAGAGACTCCATGACCGAAACATGTAAGTGGATTATCCTTAACTTTATAGGCTGGTTCCTTTACCCAGTTACCACTGGAATCCTTTACATTCTTTTCATAGGATTCATATAATCCGATCTTACACCAATCATGAACCAATGCAACCAAGATAGCCTCATGTGGTTTTACCGTTTTTTTGAAAGTTTTAACTCGTAAAAGTTCCACAACCTTATCTGCAACTAACAAAGAATGATACAACAGACCATTCGGAAAACTATCATGGTACTTTGTACTTGCCGGACAAACAAAGAAATCCGTAGAATCCAACCAGTTTAAACAATATTCCAGCTCACCGATTGCAGATTCTATGGAATGTCCCATTCTCAAATAACAAGTGATCAGTTTCTGAATATATAAATCTTTCCATTCTGACTGTGGAGTTTCATCAACCGTTTTAAGTAACAACTCATTAGAACCATTACCCGGTAAATTTGATAAGTATTCTTTTACATCAATAATCATTTTGATTCACCACTTTCCTAAATCATTGTTTCACTAGAACAAACACAGTGATCTTATTTTTGTTATTAATGGAATTCAAACATCTTATTGCATCTTTTACAGTTGCACCACTTGTATAGAGATCATCATATACAAGCACATTCACGCCTTGAAGTGACATATACAGATCTCGTTCACCATCAGAAGCAAATTCCAAAAAATCATAAAAACCATTCCGTAGTTCTCTTGGAATAAATTGTTTCATTTTAAAAAGCTGATCAGTTTCTTTCAACTGCTCAAATTTATCCAACATGTTATTGATTGATTCTCTTGCAGTTTTTTCTGAATACCCGGCATCCAACATAGAGCGAAATGCAAGTTCATAGTTAAATTTCACATCACGATACATCTTCTTTATCAAAGAAAAATCTAACAAGTTTTTTGATACATTTTCAAGAAGATGTGCTCTAACTATATCCATTACGGAATGTGATTTAGAAGGCTTAGTCCTCACTATTGCCGAAAATTTATTTATATCAGTATATCTGCTTATGTTCAACACACCAATTTCCACAAAATCATTCCATAATTCGTACTCAGATGATTTTGGATTTTTTATATGATCACGAAAACTTTGTTTCATAGTTTTATTATCACATAGATCATTGTAACTATATGCATATACATAAAGAACTCCATCTATTTCAAATGAACCGCTGTTGTCATGATTAAGTAAAATAATATCACGATTCATCTTATCACGATTCTTGTTTATATGCAAAATATTATGTGAATCAACAAATACACCAGAATAAATATATGAATTCATTTTTATATACATGCTATTCACCACCAATCATTTTCTTTAAAAAATCCGATTCCGTACCACCGGACCTTTGAATATCTTCACGAACAAGCCGTTTCAAATATCCCTGTTTATTCGGCATAGACTGTATCCTTGCAATAATGTCTGAATCAGTAGCATTATTCAGTTTCATGGTAAACTGAGTTGTAAACATCTGATTATATTCGGACTGTGTAAGTTTTCTACCCACTACTGCATCCACCTTTCGTATGACTGCTGCTTAGATTTTGCATATGATGCTGCCTGAGATTCGATTGCAAATGAAGTCAGATATTCCCAGCCTACATTTGCATTCCATGCATAAACTGCAAAACCACCTACTAACTTTGTACCATCCAACATTTCATCAGAATAGCAAAAGTTTCCAAAGTCTTTAATAATTTTCATGTATTAACCTACCTTTTTAAAATCTTCCTTTCTGATAATATATAAAGCATATCTATTTGCGGAATCTTTATCCACAAAAACTTTCGTATATGGATGATGTTTTCCGACAGTTTGAATCTCAACTTCATAATGTACTTGACAGTCTGTAACAAGTTCTTCATAAACAACAACATCCTGCTTGATTGTTACTTCAGTACAAGTCATGGTCTTTTTACCATTTTCATATCTAGACATAACTTTTTCAATTCTATCCATAATAACCTCCTTTGATTTGCCATTGATTAACTGTTGATTTGATTATATACGGAATTTTGATATATGTCAAGACATTTTTGCAAATTTCTTAAATAATTGAATAAAAAATCTTGGCTAAGATTTTCTCCTAGCCAAGATGTAAAATCAATCCTCATAGAAAGATTTTCTAGAATTTCCTTTGAACCAACGGATTATCTCATCAATATAAGATTCATCCCCACGATTTACGCAATCTGTGAATGCTTTAAATGCTTCTGTCTTAGTTACACCATAAGCAGCCATATATGCATCCACAAAGTCTTGCTTTCTTCTAGGATCAATCGCACTTAAAACTTTTCTACCACGTCTGATTTTACGAGAATCACTATAAGAACTCATAACACTATCACAGGAATCTACAGGTTCAAGAATAGGTTCCTTCGGTGCGTACATACCATATTTCTTTATGTTTGAATGTTGAGGAATTACTTTAAAGATTGGAGTTGTTTCTTTAGTATCCCAGTCACGGAATAAAATAAGTTTATTTTTTGAATCATATATCAAACCGTTTCGGTCCATGTATCTCTCAGCATTTGACATATGTCCGAAACTTCTGATACGGGCAGATGCAGAATCATCATAGGTTTCTTTCACGTACTTGGCAATTAACTTGGTGTCATAGGAAGAAGAGTCAACACTTGCCTTTACAGGTCTTTTCTTTCCAATCTTTCTTGAAGAATTTACATCAGATACATAACCAGGTTCATAAAATTCACCATCAGAACTAAAGAAATCCATATACATATCACTTACATAATACCACTGCTCTTTTGTAAGTTTTACACTATGAGTATATAAAAATTCTACACTATCACGAATCAGTTCAAGGTCCTCATCATCTATACCATCTTCTAAGGTAATAACTGCGTGCCACTGACCTGCGTTTAAATTTTCATTGTGATAATTAAAATAGTCAAGCATACGTTTCGCTCTAGATAAGATCATCCATCTTTTTGACTTTGAAATCTTAGCAGTAACATTGTCGATTGTACTCATGGTTTATAAATTCCTCCGTTTTTTTCACACCAATTCTATAAGGTGTGTAGAAAACTTAAATCAATATTCATTGTCATACCACTCAATATCGGTGTCATAAAAATCTTCTCTGATATAGATTGACTCCGTTCCATCAAACCGTGCCTCTGACTTATAAACCGGAACATAGAATTTTCCATTATGATACAACAAGTCTGTGTCCTTCGGAATCTGACATAATCTATTATTTGATAGATATCTGTTTAACTGTTCAATCAGGTCTTGAGCCATATCTCCGATTTCTGATTTTACTTCATCAGTAATAGTCGGTGCAGCATCATTGAAAAAAGATCTCTCAAAACAAGCCTGAAATTCAATATTTCCGGTTCTATCATTTAAATAAAATGTAAACCTATATATGTCAGAATCAGTTTCATGTGCTTTATCAAAATTGTATAGCACATTTTGAAAATCTTCTACCCATTCGTCAACATCATCTTCTCGTTCCATATATCTATATATGGTATCTGCAATATTTGTTTCTAATACGGTGTCACAGATATAATAAGCATTCATAGGAATTTACCTCCGGTACTATTTAATAACTATTATCAACAAAATTCACTGTATAGTAAACAATTTCCTTTCCTGTATCTGACGCTTTGTCAAGAAGTATTTCTTCAACAGCATGTTGTTGTTCCTCATCATTCCAGCTTTCACTGTACGGTCTAGTAAATCTTAATTCCGAACCATCAGAAAATTCTGCGATTGCTTCCCAATAATAAGGTTCATTTGAATAGTCATAATCACGAGATGATTTAATATATCTTTTCATAATCATTACTCCTTAAAAAAATAATATTGTAATTTTCTTCACTGTAATCCAATAACTTCTTTCGATTATTTGGAACAGTGATAATCTCAGTATAATCGAAATTCCACTTAGAAATCTTAGTAATGTTGATAGATTTCTTTCCACTATCATTTAATGTTTTGATGGATTGAATCGGAATCCAAAATGCTCGTTTGTAACTAGCAAATAATACAATTACAATCCCGTGAACATGGTTAATCTTATCCTTGTCTACTAGTCCATTATATTGAGTTTCTGTAAGCATAGAAAAATCAAATCTATCTTCCCAAGTCGCTTTTGATTCTATATAATAGAACTCCGGAGACTTAAATAAAATGAAATCACAGATATTTTTACTGCCAAACTGACCGGTCATTTGGTCAGGAATCCGGTCAAAACAAAATCCAAGTTCCGGTCTATCCAACCATTCACGAATTTTATCCTCTGCGTCTTTTCCAACATCACTGTTCATAAGTCCATCCAACTGTAAGCATCAAATACCTGAATACAGATTTCTTTCAACTCATCTTGACGATATGATTCACTTTCCATATACTCATTATTATATGGGGAGAGTTATATCAAATGGGACTTTCCTCTCCCCAAAACTGACCTGTCCTATTCAACATTGTTAAGAGGTCTGACAGGTTCTTTGCTTCTGCTTTCTTACCGTATTCACTGTTCATAATACATTAAATTTATTTAATTCAGATTTGGAATCCTTCTGTAAATAATTTGGTGTCATGCTTCCGGTTCATTTTTATCGTAAAGTAAAATTATCGGAATATAATATCCTATTAAGTTTGTTAAAATCTAAATCTTCCTGTACAAACTGTCCGTCATTATCTAATAAAACATATTTAAAATTACCAAAACGGTCAGTAATTTTAATTATACACCCGTAACCTTTTCTACGTGCTACAGTATATTCTGAAGGGGAGTTAGCCGCCATAACAGTTTTATAAATTAATCTCTTCATAATTATTTACTCCTATATCAATATTATCTTCTACCTCTCCGTACAGAACGGCTTGCTTTTACTAACCGTCTCCGGGAAGGATGAAGTCTGCTAGAAGACATTACTCTGTCACTTCTGTGAAGTCTGCGAGATTCACCAATGGTATGCTGTGCAACATCAATGCTGAGATCTTCATATTCTTCTGCGGCTTTTTTATTATATTCTTCTTCCTCATAGGCTTCTTCTAAATCTTCATCACCTACAAGGTAATCCTCAGAATATCCTGTCTTATCAACAATTATAATGTTATCACATTCTACTGGATAATCTACAAGTTCAAATAATCTTTCAATCATTTCAGATTCCGGAAGTCTTGTAATATCAAAAAGTTCTGAATCTCCAATAGATGTATTAGATTCTTCACCATCAGAATCTTCATAGAATAATGTACTGACATTTCCCATGTAGTAATCTTCAATTTCATTCAATGCCTCACGGTTCATTGTATTTGCGTCATAAACAATATCATTCCAATCAGACTGACTGTTACCATGCAATGTACTAGATTCAAAATTTCTGTCAGGATATAATACATTAAGAAGTTCTACAAGTGTATCACCGTCTTTAAGATAAAAGTCAGAACTTGTGTAAAGTTCGAAAACTTTTCTAGCAACATCAACGGATATGTCAAAATCTCGTGCAAACTCACCGAGTAGCCAATAATAGTCACCATGAAGTTCATCATCAGTTTTGTTTTCATCACCATTGTAATCATCGACATTTACGAGATAGTATGAATAGTATTGAGCAAGTTCATCATCAATATTTTTTGCCTTTATATACCACTCATTATCAGTTCCAATCTCTGCAAGACGATCATTACCACCAATGTAGTAATCGATAAGTGCATCATCAAAGTACCAGTCGTAGTCATAAAAATCATCCCGTTCAATAGAAATTTTCTGCCACATAATATAAATCCTCCGTTTTTTTTGCAATTCCAAAACATAGAATTGCATTTCTATAATCATTAAAGGTTTTACCAAATCTATTTATTTTCGATTGTTGGCATTTCAGATACAATATGAACCGCACCGATCAGACCATTTATCGTATCCAGTTTCTGTTGTTCATTGGTAGAAT
>AUXO017610849.1_pt1 | contig 10911 bp, 12 predicted proteins | sample 768731 | NCBI WGS metagenome assembly AUXO01 (sample SAMN02715735, study PRJNA202380) | gut metagenome | biome: sheep rumen | host: Ovis aries | place: New Zealand: Palmerston North
CTTCAGATTTCTTTAAATCCTCAGTATTCTTTAATCTAAGTTTCTTAACTTTTAATAATATAGGTTCCTCAGTACGGTCAATATCCTCATTCATATCAAGATACATTGCTGACTTAACAGATTTGGTTTCACAAAGGTCTCCAAACACAATATCTTCATGACTGAAGCACTTCTTAAATACATAAGGCACAGCAAATTGTGTACCAGTTGCCGTCCATTCGCCGCCATGCTTTTTCATATGTTGTTCATACTTCGCAATATACACGGCATTGTTGACTAAGCATATTCTGTCATACTCAGCTTCAATATCAAACGTTAATCCGTATTTAGCACCATAATCATCAATATAACTTAATAATTCCGCAGATGGCTGCACTAATTTAATTGAATCAGTTTTAATGTGAATAACATTGCCAGCAATATCACTAATAATATGACGTAATTGACACATAATTAATGCACTTCGCTTAGCACAAATATTATCAACATTTCTAGGATCCTTAAATAAATTATCAAATTTAGCACTTGTTAAACCATATACGGCATTTATCGCAATCTTTAATGAATATGCTAATGTATCTGCATCTTCGTCAGACAATCCTTCTTCTGGTATAAGTGCTCCCAATGCTCCATTAAGCATTGTACGTGCAGCAGCCCAGTCTCTATCCTTAACATGTAGTCTCAATGTTACTAAATCAAAGAAATTATTTGTATAAGAACCAAACATATTTAATTCCTTAATTTCGTGAGGGTGCATTGAACGAACATCTTTTGTAACAACATGTGCATACATTCCAGGTTGTGCCCAAACATATCCACCTTCTCCAAGTAAGTCAACCAAACCTTTATCAATTAAATCTAATATAAGTGTTTCCAGTTCTTCATTTAACCATGCATTATTATCTGGTAGATTATACTTCTCTATTACAGATAAATCATGGCAATATATTGAAATTACTCTAAAGTTACTTACATCATCTTCGACAGTTAATGTATTCTTAACAATATCAACAAGCTTGGTTGCTTTCTTAGTAACACAATAATGTCGATATCCAGGGAAGTTTAAAGGATCTATTGTTCCATCACTTCTCTTACCAGTTGTTAAATCAGTATATATAAATTCTCTTTGAGGATTCTTATCACCTCTAAAGATAATTCTACCAGTTAAAGTGTTAGTTGTATCATTTACAACAGACTTTATATTAGGGCACAATGCATTGGCAATATTAACTAGACCTTGTCTAGCAATAAAATCATCTTTTGTAGCTTCAAATACTGCTTCTGTAGATATAACATCGTTATCACAATATTTAGAAACTCTGTCCCATAATTCTTCGGGAACAGGTTGATCCCAAGGTAAACCTAATTCCAAGTGGTGTAAACCTAACTCGATTTCCCACTTCTTTAAAGATTGTTTCTTTGATGGATAATCTAATGTATCTGTATAAGATAAATTATATGCATCTGCAAAGAATCCTTCTTTACGATTAACAATACTAGTACTTAATTCGAATAACTCTTTGTTACTATATCCAAGCATCATTGCATACAATAAATGGTTATCATATTTACGAACGTTGTGACCAACTATACGTAAACTAGATACTATTTTTTCAACTTCTGCAGGTGTTGGATTAATATATCTATGCATTTGCTTTACTTTACTTATTTTATAGTTTACAAATGCTACATTTGGGAAGATTTCAATATCAAGAAATGCTAATTTTCTATCTACATCATCAGATATAATATTAGTTGCATCAACAGCATCATCAGATTTAAAATGCATCTTTGGTATTAAAGACAAACAGTAATCTGATTGGTTAGTACTTGCTGCAGCAAATCTTATTACTACAGGTTTTAGAGATTCCACATTATATGCTTTTCCACTTTCATATGCATCTTCTAATATCTTATATATAAAGTCTACAGATGGTTTAGTGGCGCCATGAATCTCTTTTTTAAGATTTTTACGAATTAAGTTTGCTATATACTTATTATATTCAACCCCAGTTAAATCATTCATATCAAATTTCTCCTTCTTTTTTTCTGGCTTTAATGGCAAACCACTACTTATCGTGGCTATTGGCAAATTGTTACATTTAGTAAGTTGTCTTCTTAATGAAGAATTTCCTGTGTATACTTTTATTTCAATACTATCGGCATACATTCTACTAATCTTTGTAACATCACCATCGTACCAATAATGCAGATGAATTCCAGAGCCAGACTTACTTAATTCAGCATAAGTTGGCGGGAATAGTGAAGCAGCTTTTAAATTTAATTCAAATGATTTCTTTCCGTCAGGCCCTTTTATATCAAAATCTATAACTATTAATTTTTCAGGAACTTTTAAATAATGGAGCTTATGTGTATCAATATCTTTTAGTTTTGTAGCAACCTCACTCCATTTTTTTACAGGTGTCTCTTTTTCATTAGCATACTGTGCAAAGCAATCCTCGCAACATTTATCTAGAATAGACTCCTGCTCTTTGAAATCGATTATGTATGAATCGTCTTTTTTTTCTTCTTTTACTTCATTAACGATTTTTCCAGTTTTTAAAATATCAGTCTTAAAACCAGAGAAATAGCTACGAACCCACTCACCATCGACATTAACACGCTCGTCATACTTTTCGAAATAGTTCATTAATTCTGACTTAAATAATCTCTTTGGCATTGGGTGAGCAACTTTGGAATCTTCGCAATATATCTTATATAATTCATATGCTTGCTTTAATGTGATTCCATCATTCTGTTTGAACACATTAAATGTGTCTAAAATATAATTGTAAAAGTCATTTGATTCACTCATCATCGTCGTAGGAACATAATCTTTATAATATGTAGGATCTTCTAAATATACATCCCTACAGTGTGCTGCAATATGTCCTAGTTCAAACTCGATTTGTTTCATCAAACTATTATACTTTGTGAAAGATAATTTTTTACCAGTTGGTCTTACGTCAATCAAACGTCTTAATATACCGGACTTAGAGTCTGTTATCTTAACATATTTATTAGTACCCATAATTAAGAAAGATATAAATTTCATAGTATATATATTCTTATGTTTCTCATTTACAGGTAATTTTTCATGAGATACAACACTGTTAAGTCTTGTATTATCTTCAATTTTGGACAAGTCGCCATCATGTTCGATGGCTACCACAGGATTTGCATGAAATGGTTCAAGTGCAAACGGATTACCACTACCTAGTGCTTTTGAATCAAATATACAATAATATCCATCAAATAACTTTTGAATAATTTCAATTATTGTTGATTTACCACTTCCTGGTGGCCCATAAAACACTAAGAATTTTTGAATCTGTTTTGATGCACCAGTTACAATCGCTCCAATCGACCATTCAATTTTATGCAATTCCTCAGGTAAATATAAAGGTTTAGTTAATTCAGTCCATGCAGAAATATCACCACTTTCTAATGAATATGGTAACTTTTTGCTTGCGTAATTTTCCTTAGTAGTTGCATCATTAGCAAATACAAGATTTTCATCCAACGGATGATAATTATCTCTCAACTGTTTTTGACAATATTTATGCCATCTATCGATTGAACCAGAATCCGCATCCCACATATATAAAACACTAATGTGATCTTCTATTGAATCTTTATGTGTTCTAACATATTCATCCAATTCGTTATCAATAAGACGTATAACGTCTTCTTCTGATGTAGACCACAATCCTCTGTCCTCATCCCAGATGGCATAAAAGTCGCCAGCTCTAATCATTAAATCGCTCGACTTACATATCTTGAACCTCGGATAAACTTCAACAACACCCCTTTTTGTACTTCTAGTTGAAATCATCAGAAAGTCTAACATAAGTCTAACCCTCTAATTCATCTTTTTTTTCTTTTTTAATATGAAAATTTGATTTGCTCTTATTTACAATAATATCAGTTGTCTCTACAACTGTAACACATACCATACCAACCATTAATAATGAAATGATTGGGTGCTTAAATAAAAATAGTCTCATAAATATCTCCTTCCAATTTTACCATCAAGATACCACATAAATTGATACCAAATATCAGTTACACGCATATCATCACGAGGATTCTCAACTGTGAATAATCCACCACGACCATTATAATTATAATCACGTGCAAACAAAGTTTGTGATACTCTTGCTACTTCTGCATTTAATACATTTTTGCTAAAGTCACAATTACCAACATATCTAGATAAACCAAGACTCCATATCATATGCTCAAATATCTCTTTATTACTAGGCATCTCAGAGCTATCAAAATCACATAATATTGTAGTTTTTACTCTATATATTAGAGATACCATAACCTCTAATATTGATGGTGCTCTAGTATCTAATAATGCACATATTTCAGCAGGATGGATATCATTCTCCTGCCCAAAAATATATCGTAAGTCTTGTGCATCTTTCTGTCTATTGGCATCTAGTTCCATGCTATATTCAAATGGTACACTATTTAGTGCTTCTAAAACAGCTAAATTAAAGTTTCTTGATGCATAATCTTTTCCAAATATAATATTATACATCCATTCATTATACTTCTCTTGAATGTTTTGCATTAGTTTTCTTCGCTAGGAAATGAATGTAGACCTCTTGCTTCTGGATTAATTTTTGAATACTCCTCATTCTCAAATAGAATCTCATAGTCTATTCTATGTTTATCATTTCTAACATATACGGAATCGCTTCCATAAAGCTCAAAACAGTGTAATGCATCCTCTCCAACAGTTCCTCTGACATCAAATATAATATTTGAATCATCATCTGTTAAAGTGCTGTCTTTATAATAATGTAATGTACAGCAATCATAATCACCATCTGCATATTCTTCTGGTGAAATGACGTATGGTTTATCACTGTCCCCTACTTTTTCTAGCGTTTCCTCCTTTACTGCAGTTTTATCATATGTTTTAGCTAAGTTTATATACTTTTTGCATGCCTCTGATTCATTATTATTTCTAAATGCTTTCATGTCAATTGAACTAATATCTTTTACAGGTACATCAACCTTAGGTCTTTCTATTGTATTAGTTTTTTCATTTTTTGCATTTACATTCTTAATAGGCTCATGCTTATCCTTTTGTGATAAATATTCCTCATAAGCCTTTTTTACAGATGCAACTTCCTCATCTGCTAATTTATAATATTTCTTTTTTGTAAGGTGATACGTTACTAGACCACTAGCAACGCACCCTACTGAAAAAGACACTAGACCAACAACAAATGTCTTCAAAATATCAGCTCCTAATCTTTTACATAATAAGTAAATGGTTTACCATGTTTACTTGTAATAATATTTCCATCAGGATTGAACGATAACACAATATCTTTTTCAATATTATCGAATAATGGCTTTGCAGTATCTAAGCAATGACCATCCTTTGTTCTAATACCAAATGATACCCAGCTAGATCTATTAGGATCATATGGATCGTAAATCCATCCTACACATCTAGATGCTGCTAAAATATCCTTGTTGATAATTGACTTTGGAAGATCTAACATTTGGAATACATCATATAAGAATAATACATGCTCAGTTTTTAATATCATATTTGCCTTATTCTCAACTTCTGCAAGAGTTTCATAATTAGTTCTTCCGTTATCACTCCATAATAAACTAGCCGCATCGAATGCAACTTCATATCCACCACCAGAAGTAGCCTTTTCAATAACTTCTTCTACTTCCTTTACTTCACCAGTATCCTCGTCAACAATTGTCTTTTTTACAGGAATCTTCTTAACATCTCTAAATATCAAGTTCTCCTTTTCTTCACCAATTGCTTCCTTTACTCTATTTCTATATGCCTTGAATGCATTATCAATAGTTACATAAGCTGCTCCTAATGCAAGCTCTTTATCACGCATAACTTTATATGATCCACCCATAGTGGCAAGAGACGCTCCTGCTAATATAACAGGAATTGCATATATCTTAGTTAATTTCTTGAATGTATCTAATTGAATCTTTCGGATTTCTCTCTTATTATCTTCAGGATATACTCTATGATTTGCAATTGCCTCTGTATCATTTAATTCTTCTCTTAATTTAGCAATTTTCTTATTTGCAGGGACTAACACCTTTTCTGCTTTTGGAGCCTGCTTTGCCATTGCAATTAATGCTCCAATTTCAAATGCTGCAGAAGATACTGTTAATATCAATCCCTTATTTCTCATAACAGTTAATTTACAGTTATTAATAACAGTTTTAAAATTCATAATCAAATATCTCCTATATTAATTTTCTAATGGTACTACTTTTGGTAAATCTAGCATATATCTACCATCATTTGTTCTTGCAATAGAAGCTCTATCTAGATTTCTCCAACCATACTTATAATCGGTGAAATTGAATTTCTCACCACACATATCGTAAAGATCTGCCACAGATGCAACCTTATATGTATCTAGCACTTCTTTTAATTTTTGTAATACAATTTCTGCATCTCCACGATTATCGAAACATAAATTATCCATTGTATATATACTATTTGAAACTCTAGAAACTGGTGGCTGTGAATATCCTCCATATACACTTCTATTTGAATATCCAGACCAATAACTTATTCTATTAGGACCAGCTTGTTGAGAAGTGCCTGCTTTATCACCATTTACCCAAAAGTTTATAGTGTTTGTTCCTATTTTGCACACCATATCTTTTACATATGGCACAAATACATTTGTAAAAGTATTTGTGAATGCATCTTTTAAACTACTAGAAAAGAATGTTGATAAGAACTTTTTAGTTTCACTTGACTTTTCAACCTTTACTTTTCCTTTTAATTGAACTTTATTATCCATTTAATATCTCCTTAAAAAATAAAAATAGATGGCAATTGTATAAATATACAATCACCACCTTTTTCTAAATACTTATTAATTTGCTTCTGAATCAGTATTCACAACTACTTCTGAAGCATTCTTAGCAGCCTTACGCTTCTTTAATGCCTTAGTACCAAAGTAGATTAATGCAGCTAATCCTGCTGTAGCAGCGCCTGCTATAGCAACAATAGCAACTACCTTTCCATTGCTTGATACTGTTGGTACGTTAGAACCACCATTCATACCTTCATTAGTTTCTGTTGGATTACTTGTTAAAATTTCTTCATTCATATTATTATCCTCCTTATTAAGTATTCCATTATGTACCTTGTTTTTCGTGCGACTAGATATTATTTAAAATATCTAGGTCTTGTATTATAGCGAATAGAACCACAAGGAACGTTCTCGCTATCTAAAACAGCATCCATTGAAATATCAATAATACCATTTTTGCCATTATCTTGAGCATCCCATCCTAATTCATCTGAAATATTTGTTTTAGGAATGCCTAACTTATAAAACCAATCACTCAAAGATATCTTTCCATCAAAAGAGTTAAGTGCTTCTGCATTTAATTCATTTGCAGCTTTTTGAATCTTATTCCAAGTTGATGTAAAATATCTATCAGTTAGTGGTTCATAGAACTTTACTTCAGAATCTTTATTACCAGCTATTAATATTGATGCAGGTGCCTTTTCAATAGATTCTTCTGCAATTTCTTTATTAACTTCATCTACTTTTTTAGCGCTAAGTTCGTCTTTTGTTTTATCAATATACTTTTGGAATGCCACTTCTGTTAAATTATATGCTGCGCCTAACGCTGCTAATCGTTTATTTCCAATTCGTGCAGAATATATCAATAAACCTCCAGAAATAGCAGTGTTGGCACATGGCAATAAGAACATCTTCCAAACACACTTTACTTTTTCCTTAGCTGTAAGTTTAGAACCTTTTTTCTGTTCTTCCTTAGTTAATATTCTGTTACATTTAACACCAGTCATATACCATAAATATCCACCAATAACAAGACCATTGGCAATACCTATTCCTGTTAATATGTTTGTATCATTTTTTTGTATGAAATTCATTACTTTATTACTTTGTTTACCCATTGTTAATCCTCGAAAATATCAGATTTTAAGCTAACATTAGCATTTACTTTCTTATCAGAGTCCTTCATCATTGCTGCAACAGTCTTGAACTTAACCTCCGCCAATCTTAATTTTGCATTAAGCATCTCTTCTTGATTACGATTATTTTCCTTAATCTTTTCAAGTTCTCTATTATATGCCAATTGATCTGCTGTCTTTTTCTTAATATCCTCTAATTTTTCTTTTAATGCAGCTTCTTTGTCTGCATCTACTTTGCGCATGTAATATATCTGAGCTTTTATAGTGTCTTTGACATTCTTAACGACTTCTTCGCTAGGTGTTACACAATTGCTATCAACATATACAGCTGCAACTTGTAGAGGATCTAAAACATTGAATAAGTCAACAAATTCAGAAGTCTTCTCTCTATATCTATCTTCTTGACTATAATCAAAAGATTTGATTTGATTGATGCTATTGTCTAGTTTAGAATACAAATAGGACTTATCATCAAGATCTTCAATAAGTGCATTTGACAATGTTACGGAACGAATTGCCTTTATAGAATATCTTTCAAGGAATTCTTCCTTTTCAGCGTTAAAGGCATCAATCTTAGCTCCACGTTCTTTTTGCTCAAGAGCTCTCTCTAATTTTAGAGCATTTCTTTTTTCCTTAATTTTTGGAGATACTGCATAAATTACAACTCCAATAACTACAGCACTAATAGCTGCTCCAATTAAAATGTTTTTCTTTTTCATTTTTACTCCTTATTTTATAGTATATTCTACTAAATTTTTATTCACTTTTGGTGAGCAACCTTTCCAATAATCGCTTGGATCTAACTTTCTACTAATATATTCATACCAATCATGCGGATTCCATATAGGTGATTCTAAGAAATATATTTCTCTAACTCCATCCGAATTCTCAGCAGAAATATCCATATGGATCCAATAATCTTCATACCATTCTCTTAGATAGTTGCTATCCCATCCGAAGTTTAAATTCGAATCATCAATATGCTTATTTAACGCTCTGCCCTCACAAATATTCAAGAACTCTTTTAATGTGAATACTGCTGATGTATCATATCCTTTAGCATACCAATTACTACTTCTTGAAATATCTTCATTCATCATTGAGTAGGCTTTCATCAAGTGCTCTGGTTTCGCATAGAAATATCCAATATGCTCTTCATAGTACAAGCATTCTCCAGTTTCAGCTTTTGGAATATCTTTATTTACTGGTTGCCTTATAGCACTTTGTATCTTTTTATCTGTTGAAATTCCAAGTTCTCTTTTTACAGTATCTCTATACTTATTATATGAAGTTTGCATAAGCATTATTGTTGATGCAAGAGCTGCTTCTGTTTTATTATTAATAATTCTCGAAGATACTGTTGATGTAATTCCAACACCAGCAACAACTAAAGACTTTTTATAAGACAATATAAATGCTTTTAAAACACTTTTCTTATCTTTTTTATCCTTTAAATTATTGTATTCTTTAATAAATATCGGAGTTTCAGTTGCTACTGTATAAAATAGACCAATTATACTTCCGCAGCCGACTACCGACAATGCAGTTCCAACTGCTTTTCTTGATTTTAATTTCATTCTTTTGAATCACTCTTTTCGAATATCATTTTAACATTCTTGATAAAATCGGCATCATTTGGTAACGAAATATATGGCATTGGGAACATGACCAGATGTTCCTCCATATGCCCTTTGATACCCCATGAATCATACTTAATCACACCAGCTTTGACAAGAGTGTCAAATAAGTCTGCTTTTGCCTTTATTAGCGCATTATTTTCATCACTCATATTCTATTTCTCCTATCCTAAATAATTATATAGAGTTTCCAACGTATCAATCATAATATCAAACTTTAATGCGACTTTTACACTTCCAGCCCATGTTTTTGCATGTGCTAATTCCATTTCATAGTCTAAAATAGTATCTCTAAGCTCTTCAAAAGGATTATCCATGCATCTTACTAGCGCTTGCTCTGCTGCATATATCTCAGTACATCTTCTATCAAAATGTTCTTTAGACCACCATTTTTTAGGAGACGGATATCTTTTAAAGACGTACATCATTAAGTCGTCTAAATTTTTAGTTTTCATCTAAACATAACCTCTGCTTAAAAATATAAAAGAGTACGTGATTTTCATTTAATCAAATACTCTTATTATATTAAATCTATTTTGTGAACACATCGGTTCCTTTACTAATATTACCTTGATATGTGTTAACTCTCTTAGGGACAAGTCCGTTATCAACCCTCTCTAAGTGAATCTCCCATAAAGCAAGTGCAACATTTCCTGCAATAGCTCCTCCACCAACTAATACCTTAGTTATCATTCCGATGATGTCGCTTCTACGTTTAGCCTTAAATTCACGCTTCTTTTCATCAAGATTCAATTTAAGCATCATATTCTCATTCGAAAGCTTTATGTTCTCGTTTTCAATCTCTTTCATTCTTTCTTCATGTTGATTCTTAGCTTTCGTTTCCTCAAGCTTGAATTTTTCACGAGCTAAATCATTCTCAATAGATTTTTGCTTAATATCCTCTTGAAATTGACGTTCCTTCAAATCATTAGTTATTTTGTTTTGTGAAGCTTTTTCATCAATTTCCTTCTGTGATAACAAGATATTATTTAATCTTGTTGCATTGTTTACAGCAGTAGTGTATTCCTTACTAGATTCGTCTTTGTCACTTAGTAATCCGGGCAAATTATCTAGAATTGCCTCTACTTCCTCTACAATATCATTTTTAATATCCATATACATATACCTCCATTTTCTTTATATAGATTCCATTATAGGAACTGTAAATAATGCGAATCACATTACAATTTTTCTACAACAAAATCTTTATCAGATTCTGGATTCTTATCATATATTTCATAAATACCATCTATACTATCAGTAATTCTATAATGTGGATTTATACCACGACCTTTTACA
>AUXO010246526.1_pt1 | contig 10910 bp, 13 predicted proteins | sample 768731 | NCBI WGS metagenome assembly AUXO01 (sample SAMN02715735, study PRJNA202380) | gut metagenome | biome: sheep rumen | host: Ovis aries | place: New Zealand: Palmerston North
TTTATTTGCTTTCTTGAATTCTTCCAAAGTCATTTTTCGTTACCTCTCTATTATATTTTCTCGTAAGTTACCAAATGAGAATTAAATTGGGAACAGCCAGGAAGAGGCACGTACCCATTACCTGACTTGAAATCAATTTCTTTGATTTTACAGCCACCGGTTTCCAACCATTTTTTCAACTCTTCACAAAAGATGTTTGGATTGCCGCAAAGACAATTTTTGTCAACGAGAACATGTACACCGCCGGCAGATTGTATAATAAAACCTTTTGGATTTTTGAAAATGTTTTTCTTCAAAGGTTCTAAGCACAATTCCTCAGTTTTTACAGCTGTGCGAATTACACCAGCAAGTACTTTACGGCCAATTTCTTCAATATTTGCAATATCAACATCAAAATCAACCCAAACTTTTCTTGTAAACTTTGATCGTTCACTTCGAAAATCTGTATTATGATGCGCAAGCTGATTTTTTGAATTCTGAGGATCTCCGGAATGTATCATATTTTCTACAATATCCAAAGTTGTTTTCATATGATCAAGTGCAACATCAATCTCTTTTGAAGGGTTTGGAGAGATATAACAAACCAGTGCGTTCTGCGGAAGAGAGATTTCATCAGGAGTTCCAATATTGTAAGTCAATGCGCGCTTTGGAACTTCGAGTTCATATATTTTATTCAAAGCTGATTCAAAATCAAAAACACCTTTATGATCTTTCTTCAAGTTCTTTGTCAAGTACATTTCTCTCGCCCTTGCGCCGAGCTTTTGTTTTTCTTCCTCTGTAAGCTTTTTTGAGCGAAAAGTTGTCATTACAAGATAAGACTCTGTTTTGTCAATATCTGCGGCTCCAATATCTTTGAGGAAGTTTTTAAGCATCTCCTCGTCTTTTACAATTTCATAATTTCTCATGCCGTACCTCCTGTGAAATAATATAGGGTAAACTTTTTGTTTTGAAACATTTAATTGAAAAAATTTTTTCGCCTATAATTATAAAACAACCCCTAGATATAGAAAAAAGGAGGAAAAGATGCAAGTAATGAGAACAATAAGAGCTGGCATTATTTCAATGGATGAATTTTTTGATAGATTGGGCTATGACAAATTCAACAAACAATACTTTGAGAAATTCACGGATCCTGAGTGTTTCCATACTTACGATGAATGGTATTTACTTTACGATGCTTTTTTGTATGAAGATACTTTGAATCCTCCTTTTACAGATTCAAAAAGTGGAGTTTTTCCATTTTGTGTGGATTCAGAAGGAAATGTCACTAAAAACTGTTTTTGTTTTGGGGATAGAAGATTCAAAAAAGAAGAAGATGCAAGAGCTTACGCTGAAACTTGTAAAAATGTAAACATAAGCCGTAAAGTTGCAGAAAATATTGCAAATGCAGCCGCTAATTTAGACTGGACAAAGGTACGTGCAAAAACCGAAGATGTAATCAAAGTAATGTTTGATATGGTGGCAAAAGGAGTTATAGAAAAACGGGATTGTTACGGCATTCACTATAAATATGACAAAGAAAATGAGCGTTTTCAAGTATCCCTAAATTAAAATTACGTATTCTTGATTTTTTCCAAAATGAGATTTATTTGTCAAAGTTTCCACAATTTTATCTTTATATTTTTCGGTTTTGTCAATTACAAATAAATACCTACCGCATTTATATTTCTCAAGGCATAAATCAATCCATTCATCACAAGATTTTTCAACTTCATTTTCATCCCAGTGTTCTTTATCTCCATAAGGTGGACAAGTGAATAAAGCGGCTTCATTGAAACTTTTTACAGGTGCTTTTATTAAATCCTCAACCTCAATTTCAACATTTTCCAATTTCAAAAAATCTTTTATTTCATTACTTTCTTTTACATGTTCTTCATTTATATCCCAGCCAAAATATTTTTTACCTTTTCTAAAAGCACCAACCATTCTACCCGAAAAACCTGAAAAAGGATCAACAACAGTTTTAAAATCTTTCAAATATTTTTGTATCAATTCTTCAGCTAAAGAAGGTTTAAAAATAGAGACCTTTGGCGCAATTTTTGCAACATTAAAGCCTTGTACAATATCCCTCGGGGTACACTTATGTACGTACCTCAACCTGTTCAAAGCAGATTTCAAAACCAATCCTTTATCCTGCCAAGCTTCAAGCGGGCTTTTATTTCCTTTACGAAAAGCTTTATACAAAGATTTATGGAAAAAGCGAATTACATTAAAATCATTCAAAGCCTTCAATTCAGGGTATGGAAAAGGTAAATCCAAACGAAACAAATTCAAAAAGTCTTTTGTATACTTTTCTTCAATATAATTCAAAATAGGCTTCATTTTGTCTTTACCCCAAAATTCAACTCCATTTTGCAATCCGCATTGATGCTTCGCTTCAAATAAATCGTCTTGAGTATGATCAAAAGGGTTTACCATTTTTCCATCTTTGAAAAATTGAGGGCCTTTTATTTCAATCAATTTTCCATCTAATCTAAAATCAGGAAAATATGTATGTTCAATTCCGTTAAAGGTATATGTTAAACTCACCGGCTCTCTTTCAATCTCTTTTCCATTATCTTTTGCCCAAATCCAAACAGCTAATTCCCAAGAAGAATCAAATCTCTCATTTTGATAGAAATATTTAAAGGAAGGAGCATGTGCAATTCCGTATCTTTCCAAATAAGTCTTTTTCAATTTATCTTTTACAATTTGGGATTGCATAGGGTTTTCAACTCCATATCTTTTCAAACAAGTTTTTTTTGATTTTTCCCTAATCGCAGGCAAAGAAAAAGTGCTTTCAACTCCATATATTTGCAAAACAGTATTTTTTGTTTTTTCTTTCACTCCAGGACTTTGTTGAGGACTTTCAAAACCCCAGTTTTTCAAACTATTTTCTTTGTAATGTTTTTTAACCTCTTCAGATTGTTGAGCAAATTCAACCCCGTAAATTTCTTTACAAGTTGCTTTTCTTTTTTCAGTGATCTCATTTATATCTTTTTGAGTCCATTCATCCCATTTTGTAAGTTTTAAGTTTGAAAGTTTTTCAAGATTTTCATCCAATTTTTCTTTTGAAACTTCTTCAATTTCTTTTTGTTTTCTGTCGTTTGTTTTCTTTACATAATTTGAATCCAATTGCAAAAAACGTGGGTTCGAAACTCCATACTCCTTTTCCAAAGTTTCTTTTGATTTTTCTTTCACTTCGTTTAATTGGAAAACATTTTCAACACCGTATTTTTCTTTACAAGTTTCAATCCTTTTTTCATTTATTCTTTGTTTTTCTTCTTCTGTTTTATTTTTCTTTGTTTCGGAGATTTTACATTTTCGGCATAAAAAACCTGTTTTTAATCTTTTCAATTTTGCTTCAAATTCTAACCCGCAAATTCTACAGTTTGCTTTCACTACAAGATTTTGAGAACCTTTTTTCTTTAAAAGAAAATTCAATTCATTTTCGTTGTAAATCTTTTCCATATTGAAAATATTATAGCTCGCTATATTTTTTTTTCAAGAGATACAAAGGTATCGAAAAAGGAGAAAATAAATGTTAAAAATTACAAAGCGTGCTGTTACAATTCATGATTTTATTAAAATGAAAAAACGTGAGCCATATGCGACTTTTAGAACTACGGCTAAGATGGAAAATTTCGGTCTTATGTTCGGCGCTCAGGTAAATACATTCGCAGGTCTTTTGCAGGGTTCTTCATTTACTACAAAAGATTGTGATGATTATATTAAACTAACGCATGCGGAAGATTTGTTGGAAGAAACTATAGCGCAGGCGAAGAAAAGAGGGTACAGAGATTATTTTGGCGGAGAAATGCGCAAAGATGTTGAATGTAAATATACTGTTGCAGCAGCATTGATGAGAGAAGCTTTCTTGAATGGTTACGAAGGATTGAAAACCCGAATTGAAAGAGAACATGCATTTGCAATAAAACATTTTTACACTCGCCTTTGGTACGGTGCGGTAAGGTGGCATCCTGAACTTGCGTATATGAATATAAATTCAGTCGGAAAATTGGAAGGAGCTGATAAAAAGTTTTATCAAAGAGTTTTTAGTCATTTAATGAACAACGCTGCAAACTCCGCTGTACAATCAGGAGAGACTGTTTTTATTTATTTGGGATGGGTAAGCGCAGATTATTATATGAATAAATGGAAATTGTCAAGTCAAATCTTTAATACAATTCACGACTCTCTTGATGTTTATGTATGGAAACCGGAAGCAAACTTAATGCCTGCTTTGATAAATGCATGTGTGCATAATAAAATAAGATACCCTTGTGAAGGAATTTATCACCGCATGGATCCTGAAATTTCAGATATTAGAGATTATAAACATTTGACGGGGTATGAAATGGGGGAATTTGATGGTACACAGAAAATCAAAGGCCATTATTACAAACACGGAGAAGAAAGTGAAGCAATGGAAATTCAGGAAGCTGTAAAAGAATATAATGACAGAATGAAAACAAATATTGAATTCAAAGAAATCCCAGCTTAGACTATATTTTTCAATATGAAGCCAAATCCAAATACAACTATCCTTGTGGAATGTAAAGGCGAGGATAGTACTTTTTTTATTTCAAAGTACTCAAAAAGCAATTTGTATGATATTTGTTTTGTGAAAAATAAGTATACGAAAAACTCCAAAATCTGTAAGCAAGATATAATAACAGTGCCTTTTTGGAAGTTGAAAGATCTTGCTTGCTGGATTTTGAACGCAGAAAAAGAAAAAGCAAAATGGGATACGTATTTTTGGGAAAATACAAATGGGCATTGGATGAATTGCGATTGTCATTGTGAATGGATGAGAACTGAAATAATTGAGTTTGAAAAAACAGATGAAGAAACAATGGTTTGTTTTGAAATGTACGAACCTATGAGATTTAAATGGTTTTGGGGTCGAAGTAGAAAATATTGCGGTGAGGTTGTGACTAATTATAAAGACGCAAAGATTTTCGCAAAAAGAATTTTGGAGTTGAAAATATGACAAGAATAGAAAAAATAGAAAATATAATGAAAAGCAATCTTTCAGATGAAATGAAAGAAGAACTCGTGAAATTGCTTTTTGAAAAAAATGAGCAGCCCTCTTTTGTACATTATCATCCATCCTCTTATTTGAAAGAAACAAAACCTTGGTGGACTCAGATAACTTGCTAAAAAGGAATATACAAATGGAACTTAAAGAATTAAAAAAGTTTGGGTATAAAGAAAAAGTTGTATATGAAACAACTCAAGAAATTTTAACCGACGGCAGAAGAGTAACTACAGAAACCCCAATTGATTCATACTTTATGAAAATTTACAATTTTGAAAACGGTTGGATTAAATGGAAGGTTGCTGTATGCAATTCTGAAATTGAAGGGCTTTGGGATGTAAGATTGACAATTGACACTCTTGATAGTTTAGATGAAGAAGATTTTGAAAGCCCTGATAATACTGATGATTTATTGGTTTTGTTGAGTGAACATACCGAAAAATGTTGTCAAATCAAAAAGCTGTAAACTGTATAGAAATTATCCTCTGACATACTTTTCTAATCATCGTTAAGCAAAATCCTAAGTTGCTGTATTTGCAAATTGACAGTATTTTTATATTGAGTCATCTTTTGCAATTCTTGTTGAGTTATTTGAATGTCATATTTTTCAACATCTTTTATCCAAGAAAAATATGTATCAAGTTCTTTCACATTATCTTCTAACTGTTTAATAATGAAAGTCCAATCTTGGTCTTCTGGAGCAGTTTCAAGCATTTTGTCAAAAAAATTATCATACCTTTCAAGGCGTTTTTCCAATTTCGACATATCGATTTTGGCTTCATTTAACAACTTATTGATTGTTATCAATCTTGAAAAGTTTTCTTGAAGTTGATTACCCTGTAATAAAAATTTTTTTGCATCTTTTGAAATCATTATAAGTTCCTCCTAAAAAAAGAAAAAACAGTTAGAAAGACTCACTATGAAAAGTCTTTCAACAAGTGCTAGAAATCACTTGCTGTCCTGTTATTTTTAGTTAGTTACATTTCCCAGCAATAATATTTATGCCACTGGTTTAATGAAACATAAAGATTCGAACCAGTTGTACGCCAGGATCCGTCTTTGCGTTTTGTGATTTTGAAGAAAGTAAAACCGTCAGGATTCTTTGCAAGCTGAGGTTTTTCGTACTTTATGTACTTACCTGTTTTTGCATCCCACTCGTCATGAATTTTGCAGAATTCATCCTCGTGAATGACCCAATCCTGGTGACCAATTCCACCCTCTGAGTTTGGATCTACCGTTACAACGTTTGTACGAATCCACGCGGTTTTACCCGACTTTGAAATCTTTACGATTTGAGCGGGCTCTGAATCACTGTAATAATGGATTGTGCACTTGCAGCCAATAACCGGTGTTACGTTTGAACCTGCTTTTGTAAACTCTTCTACTCTCATCTTTCGTACCTACCTTATGCTTATAATATAGGATAAAAGATGTCAAAAAATCCCTCTCTTTTTTTCGAGAGGGAAAATTTTTTAATTTACTTTTTTCTTTTTAAGCGAAGAGCTTCAAGAACATATCTTTTGTTGGATTGCTGAAATCCAAAGCAGCTTTTTCAGTTGCTTTATTTTCATCAAGCTCCTTCAAGTTCTTTTCCAAATCAGCTTCTGCTTCTGCAATCAGCTTCTTTGTAACTTCCTCGCTAAAGCCTGCTTTCAAAGTATTTTCTTTGAAAACCTCAAACTTCTTTTTCAACTCTGTAGACTTTGAAGTGTCAACAGTTCCGTCTGCAGAATCCAAACGAGTAAATCCTGCTTCTTCCAAAATTGGAATCAAATCAATATAAGAATCCGCTTTGACTTTGTTTGCCTGCTGGATAATGTCGTTGTTTGTACGAGTTGAAACTCTTCCATACCCTGAATGCAACTGCATCAAATACAAACGAGAGTTGTGCAGGTATGCAACTGTCTGCTGCCCACTTCCATTGAAATCAAGCATTGCTTCGAAAACAATGTTGTTTGGATCGCACATAAAATCAAAGTCTTCTCTCCATCTTTCATAGTTTCCCTTCAGCTTTTCGGTCATTTTTTCTTTTGCAACAAACAGGCGGTATTGAGATTTCTCAGAACCGTTATACTTGTTCAGGTTTACAACTCCGTCAGGTACTCCATTTTTGAAGTAAAACAACTCCGCTGCTTCAGGATCAGCGTTTGTCATGTCACCAGAGTAAATTACATCTGAACTTCCGTATGAAGAGTTCCATCCAAATTGATAGCCTTTGTCATCCAAAACATGCAAGTCAAAATCTCTTGTACCCCATTCGTTTCTCCAGTACACTCCAATTACGTTATCAGATTTTCCAAATTCAACTGAAGTTCCCATTGGGTAATTTCCCAAGAAATTCTTTTCAGAAGTTGGACAAGCCAAATGCAATTCAGGTCTGACGTAGAAAGAAGTTGCTTTTGTCTTCAATGATTCAACCAAAGCATCTTTCAAAATGTTGTACAGGTTCATCAAGTACTCAAGGTCAATTGTTGGTACATAGCCTTCGCGCACGAACATCTTTCCGTTACGAATGACGTACATTTTGCCGTCCATATCTTTTCCAACCATTCTCTCACGAATTGACTGCATAATCTGTACTTTGCGGAAGTTGTTTAGTTCAGAAATCTTTTCTTTTGCTGACTGCAAGCGAGCTTTCTTGTCAACCCCCTCATTCAATGTCAAAACAGTTTCCCAAAAGCCTTTTTGCATTGGCTTGTGATTCTTTACAGCCAAACGACGGATTTTGTTTATGTACTTTGCATTATCCTCATATCCTTTCATTGCAAGGAACAAAGGCTTGTAACGCAAGAAAATACGAGACAAAAGTGTCAGCTGCTTTTTTGACAAAATTGCAAAATCAAAGTACTCTTTTGGTGTAAATCCATTTATACCTTTGATTGTATTGATTGAAATGCGATCTTTAATCAGCATTGCACTACCTGTATAGGTATATACAATTGCGCGAAGCAAGCCGAATTCATCATTTGGATACTTCTTTGTTTTTACCGCAATAATTGTCTGAGCTTCTTTGTTTTTGATTGAATCAATATTAATTTTCTTCAAGAAGTGATTTTCCTTCAAGAATTCAATACATACATCAATTGTATCTGAAGACATTGCAGAACCCGATTCAAACATTGCAAGAATGTCATCGCGAATCTCTTCCTCGGAAGCTGCTTTAATTACACGGAATTTTGTATAATCAACAACAGGAGGTTCTGCGTTAGGTACATACCCGTTGCCTTTTATTCCATACTCAACATCAACTGTTCCTTTTGTTGTAGCCTGTGCAATTACAGAATTCTCTGCATTTCCATAAGTTGAAGCATAATGTTTGACCTGATCAAGATACAACTCAAGTCGAGACTTTGAAACAATGTCATCCCAAGTCTTGTAAAAAGTTGAGTTTGGATTCATTCTCTGTTCACGCAGAAACTTCAAAACATCAACAGTTGCGCACTCTGGATCTACAATATAACCTGCACGAGTTGCTGCTTCTGCAATTTTTTTGTAATCAATCTCTTTTCCTGGAAGAGCCTTGTTGAACATGCGAATAAGTTTAATGTCCATCCTTTTTTCTCCTTTCGAACGGTATAATTTTTTTTAAGAACCGTCTCTGAAATAATGTTTTATAATTATAGGGATAATTCCTATTATTTTTCCTCAGAATCCTGTCTCAAGACTTTTGTGTGAATCTTAGCACCTCTCATTTCAAGTAAACTAAATTCCTTAAAACAAGCTTCATCGTTTGTGTATATTTTATGAATTCTTTTGCCTTTCTTTGAATTACCAACAGAATCAACAATATCATAAGTGAAAATTTTATTGTAATACTTTTCTTTGTTATCTACTACAACCCTTATTCCATAGAATCTATCATTTTTTCCTACATTAAATATATCTTTAATAAGATCACGAAGATTGAAATCATATGAAAAAGCTTCGGAATTAGAATTAAAAGTCACAAGATATTTTTTGGAGCCGCTTGCATTTGTGCCAAGTAAATAACTTTCTTCCATTCCAATACCTTTTTTATATGCATCTTCTTTGTTGGAAATAATTTTCAGGATTTCCCTATCTCTAGGAGATGTTCGTTCTTTCCATTTATCTACAAAAACAGGTTCTGCATTTTTCTTTGCCAACTTGATATCTTTTTCGTAAACAAAATAGAAATACTGATTTTTGTATTTTTCCGGGGTAAGAGAATCAACATAGATTTCATATGCTTCAACTTCATAGGTATCTGATTTTTGTTCCTCTGGAATTGATGCACAACCTATAAAAATACTAAAAATCAACATAATTGTAATTGCTTTAAAAATTGTCTTCATTTTGAATCCCCCTTATTTGTGAACCCTATTCAATCATTAGAAAATACCACGCAACCGTTATAAAACCTGCGATGATAATAGCTATCACTGTGTTTTTGATGTTATTCATTATAGAATTTCTCCCTGTCTCTTTTCAATCTCTTTTGCTTCTTCTGTAATTGGCTCACCTTCGTAATTGTGGTTGATTCGGTAAAAGCCAATCAAATCATCATCTTTTAAATTTTCAATCTCACAGTTGACCAAATTTTCAACAGCTCGATAAGTTTTGTCAATTTTGTAAAAATCAGTTGGGCTTCTATCAAGCATGTCTGTAATAAGCATCAGACTGTACAGCAAGTCATCTTTGAATTTTACACCTTTTTTAGTTTTGAAAATCAAATCAGAATGTACGCGAATTAAATTGCGCATTTTTTCCGCGTGTAATTTGATTACTTCTTTTTGATAAAGCAAATCTCTAGGGTTCACATCTATTCTCCCAGGTTTTCTTCAACTTCTTCAAGAATATCATACAGCATATTCTCAAGTCTATCTGTTTTTGAGTATTGTAAATTTCGTAAAATATTTACAATCTCAATTGCATTCTTTTCAATTTTACGATATTCCGGTTCTGAAACTTTATTCATTTTTCTCTGTACCTCGAAAAATAATATAGGGATTTGAATTCAAAATAATTCAGTTTCTATATTAAATTCAGATGAGGAAAACAATTTTCCACTAATTATTTTGAATAGGTTTTTTTAATCTATTCAAAAAAAAATTTTGTTAACCTCGCTCGGACGTAACGGTACCGTCTGAGGTTACGGAAGAGTGAGGTTATATTTTATGAGAATGTCTTACACAAAAATCCCATCACAATTACAAAATGCAGTCATTGGTTTTGGAGGTTCACTTCCTGGAGTTGGAAAAACCTATACAAGAAAAAACTGGGCTGAAAAATTAAGAGCGTTAAATTATCAAGTAATCGAAACAGGTTCAACAAATAAAGCATCTGATTTAAACAAAACAATCTATTCTGTAGCAGGTTGGACTGATATGGAACAAACAAGAAAACAAAAGAAGTTTGTAAGAAAAACAGCTGAGCTTAAAGTATACACTCAACGCTCAGCTTTTATTATGATTGACGAAGCTTGGATGCTTTCTCAAGAAGACATTGAAACAATCAAAAAGCAATTCCCAAAATGTTGTATTTTACTTTTCGGAGACCCAAATCAATTTCCTCCAATTGCTGATAGTTCAATGCTTGAAAAATTTGATGAAATGAAAAAAGATGTATACGATAAATACATCTATCAAATTCGCAAAGCAATTCAAAAAGGTACAAAAAGAAATACAATTTACTCTGTTGATAAAATGTACAATCTTATGGTACAGTATCGCGTAAAAACCCCGGAATTGAAAAGATTCTTGGATAATGTAAAACAGGGTTTTGCTTCTGAAATAGATGCTCTAAAATTCTTTCAAGCTCATCAATTTAAAGAAGATGAAAAATATGATTTCGCAATCTGTAGAACTTGGGAGAATGGGGTTTATTCATATGGAAATTACAGATTTGAAGAAAAAGAAAAAAAGAGAACTTT
>AUXO011947396.1_pt1 | contig 10909 bp, 1 predicted proteins | sample 768731 | NCBI WGS metagenome assembly AUXO01 (sample SAMN02715735, study PRJNA202380) | gut metagenome | biome: sheep rumen | host: Ovis aries | place: New Zealand: Palmerston North
CGCATGGCAAGGAGAGGCGCAGAGGTCGGTGGTATCTATAATGATACAACGACTTGGGCCGTTGAAAGAGCTCAGGATGTATTCGGTCGCTGCAAGGAAAAACCGCCTATTGAAAAGGTTGAAAGAAAAACAGTTAAGTATAATCTCGCGGCTATGGTACTGAGTCAGATGATCAATGATGAAGCGAGCGCACCGCTTAATTCAGATAAAAGACATTATAATGCGGTTACTAAGAGAGTTCCGGGAAAGAACAGAAAGCAGCTGTTTGAAGCAGAACTTAAGACATTTGCAGAAAGTCCTGAGTTCACCAAGCTTTATGATAAGGTCATGAAGGGTAAAGGTGATTTTAAACAGAAATGCATCAAGTTCATAGCAAATGATCTTGAGAAGAAGATGGCAAAACAGTTGAAGCAGACAGAGATAGAAGCGTCTGCAAAGGAAAAGGCGAAAGAACCTAAGAAAAAGGATCCTAAGGATAAAAAAGGACCCGCACCGATGGGGCCGGAGGCGCCTATGGTACTTACACCTAATAACTGGAATTAAGTCAGCATAGCCCCGGTGGTTTATAACTGCCGGGGTTTTCTATATAAAAAAACAAATCAGGAGTATTAAGTATGGGAAAGAACAGAGCAAAGATTAAGATAACAGAAGCAGATATGGTAGCTTTAACAGAACAGATAAATAAGGCATACAGCGGCAGAAGAAATGAAAAGGGAGAGCTTATTCATTTTTCTGCTGATAGGGTAAGACAGGAATTTAATAAGAGAAATGCAAACGGTCAGTACAGATTATTTGTAAATATGGTCAAGAAGTATCCTAAGGCATGGGAGTTTGACGGATACTATAAGGACTATGATAAGACAGATGAGGAAAATGACAAGGAGTTTCTTCGGGCAGTTAATAAGATTCCGGTTGGAATAAGAAACTCCGGTGATGAGGATCTTATCGAAGACTATCTTGCCAATAACTGGCCTAATCTTGATATAAGATCCAAGGCAAAGCTTTTAAAGCGCCTCGATGCATTTGATAAAAAGAAGATAAATCAGGCAGCTACTGAGTCAAGGAAGGATGGAGTGGATCCTTACCTTGCCGACCGTCCTAAGTTTGTTGTAAATGGTCAGCTTGTCGATGAACTTACAGAGGAACAAAAAAGTGGTCGTATAGAGCTGGATGTGCATATGCCGAACGGACAGACTACCGGAAATGGTTGCTGGTCATGCAGTATGCAGATGCTTATTCAGGGACGTGGTGTTAAAAATGTTCAGCAGGAGGATATCCGTGCATATAGACCTAAATATGGCTCAAAGATGCTCGAAGGCCCTAAGTTTACAAGTAACCATGTAATAGACAAGGCGTTCAATGCAGATGAGATGCAGAATGTCATGGACATGGGTGATGCAGCTGTTAACTTTGCGCCGGATTCAATGCTTCGCACACTTGATATACTTAGAATTAACGAGGTGGAGGTTGCTCTCGGAAAGAAGTTTACTCCTGAGGAAAAGGATTCATATGAAGCAAATGCAATTCTTCTTGCATCACAGCAGATAAGAAAGGTACTTACTGAATATAAATCACCTGTATCATTTACCGACGGTACGCACTACATTACCATAACCGGTATTGACGGTGACAATATTATATATAAGAGTTCTACATCCAGAACCTTTGACAGACCGGAAGAGAAGAGTCTTTCAGGCCTTGTTTCAAGCATGCTTAGGAGTAACCATAAGCTCCAGTTTGTGTGGATGCAGGACATTAATCTTTCAAAGGATGGAAAGACTCTTTACGGCGTTCCGAGTAATACTCTTTCCGTTAACCCTGACGGAAGCTACAATATGCCTCCTAAGCTTATTCAGCAGGATGCAAATGCCATGAAGGCTGAGCAGGAATATGAAGGCTTCAGAGTAAGGCTTTATTCCGGCAAGGAAGATACTGCAAATGACAGAGTTGAAAGGAACATTCTTTCTGACGGAGTCATTAAGATTGAGCAGGCATACCTTCCTAAGAAGCTGAATATAAACCACCTTAAGGGTATGGCAGACGTAAGAAGTAATGAAGCAGAGGCAAAACTGAAGAATGATACTATCCAGCTTCTTGGTTATGACCCGACTGTAGCAAGACAGCAGGAAAAGAAGGTTCAGGTTGACTACGAAGTTCGTGGAGGACTCCATCTTGATGATATTGATATAAAGAAAACCGCAGGTGACGATCTTCTTGCATCCGGAAGTAAGGCCAGAGCGAGGGGCGAGAAGGATAAGGATGACGCCGTTAAGGACAGGGTGTTTAATCCTGTATCTCCTAGCGTAACTATGGAGAAGGAACGTGAGATTAACAATAAGTACAGTCTTCTCCAGAATGCAATGGGAACAAGCGATGCATTTTTCACACCTGACAGAGATAATGAAGGAAGGGAGTATCTTTGGAACAAAGAAGGTGCTTCCATAGTATTCAGACTTATAAAGACCAGGGAAGCACTGCGCCCGATTCTTACTCATCTTGGAAAGACAGATCCAAAGAAACTTGAAAAATTAAATGAGATAGAGGCAAGATATCAGGAGATTATGACGAGACTTACACGGCCTGAAAATGCCATTAAACCTGAAGAAAACATAAGCGGCTGGAATGGTACGGAGGCTGTACTTCCAAACGGAATTCTGTTTTCACATTACTTTAGAACAAAAAAAGATATATATGACTGTACTATGCTTCTTGAGAGCATGAGTAACAGTGTAAGTCTTTCACAGGATCTTAAGATGCCTAGTGTTTATGAGGAGGACTATGATCCTACTCCGCTTTCAAGAGCTGTAGAAAACATGAAGTTTCTTGCGGATTATGAAAAGGGTAACCTTCTTCGCGCTTGTTCAAAGAACAGGGATGTATATAGAAGTGTAAATGATATAGCTAAGCTTCCTGCAAATGATGCAAGATCTCTTAATAAGCCGTATTCATCTGCAAACAGCAAGCTTAAGACTTATATGGATAATGCTGAGGGACTTACATTCAGTATTAATGCTGAGTATCAGACTCAGGGAGTGCCTTTCAGCGGGCCGGCACCAAAACTAAAGTCCGGGGCTAAAAAGACCGAGACTAAGAAGAATGAGATAAAGACTGGGACTAAGAAAACTGAAGTTAAGGCTGATACAAAGAAGACTGACACTAAGAGTAAAAAGAAAGAAAAAACTTCTACTAACAAAGGACTTAATATAAATGAATTTGAAATAATCGAGTCTTATAACTTAATACTTGAAGATGATGCTACACAGGTAAAAGAGTTTACCAAGGAACAGATTCAGACTATGGACAATGAAATGGACATTTCCGGGTCGATAGAGGCTGCAACTGAGAGGATGAAGATATCTTTTGATTATTTTACAAATGGTCAGTTTAATAAGCCGGGTCTTGATGAGGCTAAGATTAGTGCCGAGAAAGAGAAGATTTTTGGATCTTATAGAGACGTTGGCGTCAGTAGAACAAGACCTGATGACATGATGTCTACATTTGTAATGTGGGCGATGGGTGAATTGGGATACTCATTTACTAATGCCATTGAGCTTCTTGAAGGATCTATGAAAGAAGATCTTATCCAGGAATTTAATAAATTTGTAAGGGATAATCAGGTTAAGGGTGAGCTTCTTACTCCGGAAGAACTAAGCAGTGATAAAAGTGACGCGGAGAAAAATAGTCTAAGGGATCAGAGAAAGAAAAAGGCAATAGAGAACTGGGCTAAAATGCTTAAAAAATCAACTGAAAAGATGAAAGAATACAGGATTCCGGATGTTGATTTTACGAATAAAGAAGCTAAAAAGAAGTACTTTCGTGAAATCTCATTTCTTAGAGGTGTCGCTTTAGGCTATAACCAGATTTTCATTATGGATGTATTTGATGAAGAAACACAAAATGAATCCGGTAAGGATATTGCACTTCGTGCAGTCGGTGGTGAAAAAGAATTTGCTGATATGACAAGCTTCTGGAATGAGGTACAGACGTTTGTAGCTGATTTTGGAATAGCGTATAGTGCTCCTAATATAAGAAGGCAGATCAGAGGAGGAGATGTTGACCAAACTAAAGACGCCCTTAAAAAGCTTGCGCTGCGTGACTATTTATTTAGAAATATCCTTAAGGAACATAAAGGTAAAAGAATAGGCAGTGTTGTAGAGAATCTGAAGTTTTTTGATGAATTGCAGAGAGTAGGATTAGAGATTACAACAAACGAGGAGTATGATGACATTCCGTTTCATATGATAACAGGTTATCTTAAGGGGAAAGATACTGAGGGATACAGAAAGAAAATACAGCCTGTTATTGATAATCGGATGAATTTACTTAAGAAAGGCACTGAGCTCACTAATGCAACTGTTGCGCTTAAATTAATTGATAAAATAAAAGAAGACGCTGCGGCACTGGGGATATTTGCAAATCTTCCGGATGATAAGGACGGAATGGAGAATTTCCTAAATAACGGTAGGATTGGTGATAAAAATGCTAAATCTTGGATTACAGACTGCTTCGATACTTTCATGAGATATCAGATATGGGTTCCTCTTGAAAAGCAAGGTATGAAGATCAGTGATCTGTTTGTTATAAATGGCAAAACTCCGGCTGAAAACTGGGGCGAAAAGTACAGAGATATAGCTGATCCGACTGACAAGGAGTGGATGCTTCGTGCCGAAGTAGTAAGAGCAATCTATAAGGGAAATGATAATGTATCTATCAGAAATTTTGTATATGATGCAAATAATAATCTTGTTCCGGGAAATACATCCATTTTGACACTTTCTAAGGATAATCTTACAAAGTATGAAAATGCAGTATCGATTTATAAAAAGGCCGGAACTGACCTTCTCGCAAAGACTAAGACTTACATACAGACGCTCAAGGATTCCCAAAATGATAAGGATTCTAATTTTAAGGGGAATAAAAGAGAAGGCTCAGAATACTACAGATCAATGCTTACATCACTAAGACGTGCGGAACTGGCTCTTGATACTATGCTTAAAGATGGTGACCTTGAGGAAAAGCAATTCTTAAGTATAATGGACGAAGTAGCAAGTGCAACGACAACTTATCTGGTAAAGAGTACTAGAGGTAAGGCTGAAAGAAGAGGCGTTGCGGCTAATGCACGAGATGCATTTTCAAGGTATAAGCATATCTTTAAAGAGCTTTCAAAGGATATGCCAAGTGACCTTATAAATAAGAGAACCAAAAAGACTATCGTAAATAAGAACTATAGAGAGATAGCATCTACATCTCAGGTTTTACATAACCTATATGGCGAGAACGGAATACAGGTATTAAATGATGATGCGGCTGTGGAGAGACTAAATAGTATATGCTATAAGCAGGCTGATATTATCGTTAAGCTTGAGGAGTATCTCGGAAAGAAGCCGGAAAAGAATGCTGATATAAGCGTTAAAGATGTCGCAAAGATGGTAGCCTTCGGTGAATATAAGAAGATGGTGATGCGGGATAATATTACCACGGAAGAACTTTCGAACCTTGGACAGAGAATCACGAAGAGAGTAGCTGACGAGAGCGTTAATGATCTTGTTAACAATCGTATATTCCAAAGTATTGCAAAGAAGTATCAGAAAGGTACACTCGTTAAGTGGACGGAAATAAATGCTAAAGCTGATAAGCTATGTGAGACTTTTAATAAAAAGGTCGGTGAAATGTCAGGACAGGATGCAATCGACTATGCTAATTCTCCTGATAAAATCACTCTTTCAGCCGGAAAGATTAAAAAACAGAGGGATAAATATGACCGCCTTGGAGAAGTTATTGCAAAGAAGATACTAATAGCACCAAATAATGCTCATCTTCTTCAGGGTATAGCCGCAGGGCTCATCGATTATAATGAGTTTGAAAAGCTATGTATAGATCAGGTGAGAAAGGATAAGAAGCTTGATAATCTTGCGAAGACAAAAGCATCTCTGATAGAAAAAATCGAGAACGGCACATATATGAATAATGTTCTCGATAAGACTGCAAAGGCAGTTAAGACCAGTGTTGAAACAAGAGAAAAACAGGCTTCAAGAAAGAACGTCACAGAAAAGAAAAACATAGTTAAGCAGAAGTAAAAGGATAAGTAGGAGAAAATGCTATGCCTAAAGACAGATCGAATATCGTAATTACAAATGATGATATATCCTTATTCCTTTTGGATATAGAACAGAGATATCCCAATACAGTGGATTTTGCATTTGAAGATAAGTATGCTGAAATGACGACATCTTCTCCAAAGAAGAAGTATAAGGAATTCATGCGTCTTGTCAATAAATATCCGCGTGCATGGGAATTTGAGTCCTACGAAAAGAGTGATGAACCGGGGAAGGAAGCGGAGAATACTGAGAGATTCCTTAACGCTAATTCTGATCTTCCTGTAGAGATAAGAAACTCAGGAGATATTGGGACACTTGAAGAGTTTCTTACTGCAAATGCCAACAACATAACATATAGGTCTAAAGCAAAGCTGCTTAAGCGACTTGAAACTTTAGATAAAAAGAACGAAATCGAAGAGAAGGCAAAGACAAGAGCAAACGGTAAGGAGCCTTTTGGCGACAGACCTAAGCTTAAAGAGAAGGACGGAAAAGTATCCCTTGATGTCCATATGCCTAAATACCAGACCAGTTCTAATGGATGCTGGTCGTGCGGAATGCAGATGCTTCTTCAGGGACGTGGCATTAAAAATGTAACACAGGAGGATATAAGATCATTCCGTCCAAATTATGGAAAGAATACCCTTAAGGGGAGAAGGTTCGTTCAGGATCATGTAATCGATAAGGCATTCAATGATGATGATATGCAGAACGTTATGGATATGGGTGATATTGCGCTTAACTTTGCGCCTGACTCCATGCTCAGAACGCTTGATATTCTCCGCTATCCTGAGGCAGAGACAGCTCTCGGCAAGAAATTCACACCGGAAGAAAAAGAAAATTACAGAAGAAGTGCCGTAAAGCTTGTAAAGGATCAGTTGAGGAAGGTAATCCATGATAAGAAATCACCTGTTACTGTTTCAAACGGCTCACATTATATAACCATAACAGGTATTCAGGGCGATTATATGTTTTATAAGAGCTCTACAAGTGCTGCTTATGACGCTGAACAGCCTATGCTGATAGAGGACTATGTAAGCGGTATCCTAGACGGAGTGTACAAGGCTCAGTTTGTTTGGATGGAAGATATCGAACTGTCTAAGGACGGAAAGACCTTCTATAATGTTCCGAGTAATTCGCTCAGTCTTAATCCTGATGGGACACTTCATATGCCTGATCCACTTGTTCAGGATGATGCAAATTCCATGAAAGCAGAGCAGGAGCATGACGGTTTTAGAGTAAGGCTTTATTCGGGTAAGGAAGATACAGCCAATGACAGAGTAAATCGTGATATCATGTCTGATGGCGTGATAAAGATCGAGCAGGCTTACTTCCCTAAGAAAGTGAATGCTGCGAACTTAAAAAGAAAAGCGCGTGACAGAAAGGAAAACATAGAGACAAAGCTTAGAAATGAAACGACAGAGCTTCTTGGTTATGATCCTCTCAATCCTTCGATTAAAGCTCCGAAGAAGAAAGCTGCTCCAGCTGAAAGCCGCGGCAAACTCGTCCTTGAAAGTGTTGATATAGCTAAAGAATTAAACCAGAAATCAAAAAGCTATGATGACTATCTTGATGCGGGAAACACCATAAGAGGAACCAGAATTCAGAATGCTGAAAAGCGTTCAGAGGACAGACTCTTCTATCACTTTAATGCCGGAAGTCTTGAAAAAAGCCTTCAGGTAAGTGAGAAGTTTAATGAAGTACAGGCATCCATGGGTAAGAACGTGCCCGGATATGTACGCCCGACTGATTTTGACGGAAAAAAGTATATCTGGGATGAAGAAGGTGCCGTAATAGCATTTCGCCTTAGAACGGCTTTTGCTTGTGCTATGCCGATTCTTAGACTTCTTGGGAAAAATGATAGAATCGCTGAAATGTCCCAGAGATTCTATGGGTTAATGGGAAAACTTAATACTCCGGAGAACCTTATCACACCTGAGGAAGGAAAGAATTTTTCCGGATGGGATGGCAAGAAGATTAATCTGCCAAACAATAAAATAAAGATAGAGCATTATTTTAAGAACAAAAATGATATTTATGATGCTGCAATGCTTCTTATCTTTATTCATGATTCTGTAGGCCTTGCTTCAGAGCTTAAACAGACTAAAGAAGGAACACCAAATTATAATCCGACTTTACTTTCGAGGTATGTTGAAAATCTTCAGCTTGTTTCTGATCATACAAAAGGCAATATTCTTAGGGCTTGTGCTGAGAATAAAGATTTATATTCTAAAGTTTTGCATATAGCTGATTTTGCAACAAATGATATTAATAAGCTGAATACAAAGTACAGCGAGGCTGATAATGAGGTAAAGACTCTTATTAATAAAGCCTACAGTGATGCAAAAGAGTTAAGTGATGAATACCGCCATCAGGAAGAACTTAACTTCGTAATGAATAATAATGATTATTCTTATGGAAGCCCTAATGTATATTCTAATGAGAATACTAATGAAATGAATGCTTCTTACGAAGAAGAGGATTTAATTAAGCCTGATGGTGAGTCAGATGAAATGGGCGAAGATGACTATAATTTCTTTATAGATGATGCCGATATGGAACTGGGCGACAGCGATGAAGAACTAGGGAAAAGCGATAAGAAGCAGGAAGAAAATGACAAGAAACAGGATGAAAGTGATAAAGAACAGCAAGAGTTAGAGGGAGAATTTAATAAAGAACTGCATGAGTTAGAGGAAGAACTAGGTAAAGAAGCAGAAGAAGAAAAAGAAAAAGGAAATGAGATAGATTATGGCTCATATCAGACCGTGACCGAGGATGATAAAAAGACTGAATTTTTCCTAAATGAAGCTGGCTTTCCTATGATGAAGGAATCAGATCCATCCTTAGATGCAGGCGGTGATGGTAAAGAGACTGATAAAAAACCTGAACCGGGGAATGAAGGAAATAAAGGAGATAAAGAGAATAAGAAGAAGTCGATAATCGAGGAACTTCGGGAAATAGATAATAATGTCAAGGCTACCGACGAAGAAATGCGGGCGTTCTTCGCTGATTATGAGGAAGATGGCGACAACAAGCCTGAGAATAAGGACGATAAGAAAGACGCCAAAGAGCCTGGAAAGAAAGATACAAAGAATAGTGTAAAGAAGGCTACGGAAGAGGCGCGTAAAAAGAAGAAAGCAGATGATAAAGCCAGAAATCAAAGGCTGGATGAGTATGACAAAGTTATAAAGGAATATGGCTCGAAACAGGCATCTGAAATAATTATTGGTGGAATAAGTGTTGTAGATAATTTAGTCGACTTTTCATTAGATGATAGAATGGTGACTCTGGTGGATCCAAGAAAAGGGCTTGTTGAAGATGCCTATGATCTGGACAACAAGAAATATGGCAGTGTTCCGCAGATGGGTCATAAGTCTTTTAATGTATATCCTGTAAAGGACAAGGATTCTCATAAAGCGTTCAGTAATGAAGTGGCAGGGCTTATAAATGATATTGAGTTTACAATTGATGATAACGTAAGAGAGAATGAAACTGACCAGAAAATGGCAGACTTCTTAAAGAGTATTACCGTAAGACCTGCAAGAAGGGCTTTAAAAGGCTATCCGGATGCATTTATCAATACGCGTACACCTTTGGGTGGTGGGGCGATGGATGTGGCTGCCGTTGTAAGCGGTAAGCTGAGTGATGGTCTTAGTAATAATATAAAGACATGGAATAGTACCTTCCCGATTTACGACATTTTTATAGAAGGTGAAAACCAGAAGGACATTCTTGTAAATTACTGGGATGATAAAGCAAATGACCGACTTACACCTGAAAGAGAGAACAGCTATAGAACGATGCTTTATGAAAAGACTATAGATCTTATGACTATAGTAGACAGTCTCGAATCTAAAGTGGCTGATCCGGCTATTCACAAGCAATTAAAGGATGCAGGGATTTTTGACAAGGCAAATGATCCATTTCTAATTCATTCATCTTCAGCTGAAGGACTTAAGTCCCTTTCATACTCACTTCCTATGTATAAAGCAGGACTTGAGAATGGTTGGGCGATAGATGACATAGGAGTACTTGCTGCATTTAATTATATTTGCAGTACAAATCTTAATTCTATCTATACCAATGGCGCTACAAAGCTGGATAAATTCAAAGTTAGAGATAAAGCCGGATTTACCAGCCCGGAGCAGCAGCAGTACTTTAACCAGATGGAGGAATTCATTGAATTAATTAAAACAAGTAAGCTTACAGGAAAAGAAATGCGGGATGGATACCTTCTTCAGATGAAGAATATGATAGATGAAGGCCTTGCCAAAGGATTCTATGTAGATAATAGGGATGCATATGTCGAGAATTTTAACAGAATATATGATAATGCCAGAAGAAGAGATGCAAATATAGAACTTGGACGTGAAGAAGCTGTTAGTACATTCAATGTCACTGAAGAACTGGGAATGAAGACAGACTTAAAGCTTTTCATTAACAATTTTAATACCTCACGTACAAGATTCGTATTTGGTCGTGAAAGCGATGAACATAAGAATCTGAGAAATTCTGTTAATGACCTTAAAACGGCTATGCAATCTATAGACGCAGACAGGGTTAATGCGGCGACAACAAGTGACGAAATAACAGATTACTTTATAAAACTTGAGGAAGTTATCCTTAATGCCAAGGCTTACAGAGTAGCTAAGAAGGAAGTACCTTCTTCACCTGCCGGAAAAGAAAGACTTAAGGGTAGTAATCAGCTTGAACAATATGCTAAAAAGGAAATGCTAAAGCTCCTTCTTAAGTCGAAGGATATCGGACTTGTGAGTGAAGTGGCGGATGTAAGTAAACTCAGGGGTAAGGTTGCG
>AUXO016335490.1_pt1 | contig 10908 bp, 11 predicted proteins | sample 768731 | NCBI WGS metagenome assembly AUXO01 (sample SAMN02715735, study PRJNA202380) | gut metagenome | biome: sheep rumen | host: Ovis aries | place: New Zealand: Palmerston North
GCCAAACACTTCCAGTCCGTTCTCTTTTATATGCGTAAATCCACGCTTACGAGACCGTTTGTGCCATCGTCTGTCAATATAGACAATACATACCTGATGGCCCGCCTTGTTCAGAGCAAGTGCCTGATCACGCTCAAAACACCCAAACTGCGGGTCACTTGATGTCGGATAACCATTGGCTACGATAAGAATCTTCATTTTTTTCTGTAAACTATATATAATATCATTACTTCATAATAACGTCACATGCAATTATATAATGATCTGACAAATTTGTTTTATAGACATCAATTCCCATAATATCAAAACCTTTACATATTATATTATCTAAAGGACTCCCCCCATTTTTCTTTGGATAGGTCACTAAATCTCCTAAAATACCATGATTAGCCATCGTATACCCACGATCAACAAATATATCGTATTCAGAAGAGTCTTGAATGTTGAAATCACCACATATTATGACAAAAGGACTGTCTTCCAATTCGTTCAGCAATTCTTCAATTTCGCTATCGCGTTCTTCTTTGTGTTTTGGAAGTTCAAGATGAGTAGATACTACTTTTACGACAACACCTTTTATATAGAAATCACATACGGAATAATATCGGTGCTGTTTCTTTTGTTTGTAACTATGGCTTTTAAACGCTACTCTTGTAAAACCTGACGAAACAATACAATTACAATTTGCACCATAGCGCCTGCCGTATTGGCAATCACCATACATCGATAGAATTGCACTCCTCGTTAAATCCAAAGTGTCTTCAAGAACGCTATCCATTAGGCTAAAATACGGGGCGTACTCATTGAAGCAGAAAATGTCTGCTCGAACTTCATTTATTTGTTTGTTGAATTCAATCCTTTTCTTTTCTCTATTCTCCTTTGTTATAGAAGTGTGTCCAGGTTTTCCCATGTTCAACTTCCCAATATTCCATTGAGCCACCCTGAATCTGACATAATTATCACTTTCTTGTAAATCATAATTCATTTCTCCCAAAGATAAAGAATACGATGTTATTGCTGGGGAAAAAAGAAAAACAAACAATGCAGAAAAACGTGACATTAACATAAGATTACAGATCTATCTCCCTGTTATTTTTAATAGAAAAGTTGGCATTATATAATTCATTGTCCTAAACAAGCCTATGCTGATAATAATCGTTAAAATTGGAACAAAAAAATAGAGCATTACCTGAGTTAACTCTGTTTGTGGATTCAATGTGATAGACATGATTTTGGCAAACTTTTGAATAAACAATCCATGAAGAAGAAAAATGAAAAAACTGGCTTTTTCGTAAACCGCAGGTATACTATACCCATTCCTCACATAATATATTGCTATCTGAGCAATTGCTGCTATTCCAAACAGAATCATCAATTTGTGAAATATAAAATTGTAGGGGGCTCCTCTTGAGATCAAGTCGGCAAAAAGCATTATTCCATAAACATAAAGAAACCATATGTTTTTGGTTAGAACCTCGTAAATACGAAACTTTTTTATTCCCAAATAAGCTCCTAATGGGAAAAAGAATAACGATTGATAACTCCGAATAGGGAAACCAGCTCCATTATCCCAACCCCAAAACCATAAAAGGCCAAAAAATACTATAAAAAAAATCCCAAAAATCTTAATTAATTTATAAATAATTGGTGAAGCTAAAACCATAATAATTAAATCCCTAAGAAACCAAAGTGGGAAATTCGCAGGAGATGTACTAGGTTTTGTAGTATTTGGATTATTTAAGACCCAAAAGCTATCAAAAAAGGTTTCGATATTAATATGCCAATTATGATATGAAGTCTCCAAATCCCTAAAAACAGGATGAACATAAACTAATATCAATAGAAAGCCAAAAAAATTCCATATCAGGTAGGGTAAAATTAGAGTGCGTTTACGTGTACTTACTTTCCTTTTATAAATCATTCTGCTAAAACCATCCTTGAAAAAAAGGAGTCCTGAAATGACAAAGAAAAGGGGCACACATATCCTAGGAATGACATCACTAAAACAATCCATAATTACCCCCCCCAACCAAGGTCTCCACAAAACATCTGCTCATAAGGGACGTGAATAAACACAACCCCAACAATCAAAGGGAACCTAAGAAAACTAATTATAGGATATAGTCTATTATCCATGATACTCATTCTTTAACGTTCTTCATTAACTCAAATAATTTTGCTGTAGCATTTCCCGTTTCAGCAGAACCTATCTCATGCAGGAATTTATTAATCTTACCCTTATATTCTTCCTCACAATAAGCCGAACATTTCTTTGTGATTTCAGAATTATCATTTACTATTATGAACGGTAATTTATTTATGTCTAGATAGTAGCCTCGATCATAAGAAAGACGGTCTGGCACGTACAAGATAATAGGTCTATATGAATACATAAAATCAAACATACACGAGGAGTAGTCTGTCACAAGTATATCTGTAGAATAGAGCAAGTCTATCATGTCTGGATATAAAGAGGCATCTATAATGTCGTTATCGAAGAGAGATGAAAATTGTTCTTCATTTCTTATAAGATTTGGATGAAGCCTTACCATAATGACATAATCTTCTTTTGACTTCTCTTCAAAAACTTGAGCTATTTTCCTTAAATCTACATCATAATAGATCATACTGCCGTCTGCACGAAAAGTGGGGGCATACAATATAATCTTCTTCGTTAAGTCTATATCGTAGTAATCGTAAATACGCTTTACAATGCTTTTTCTATCAGAGAAAAAGATATCGTTACGTGGAGTCCCTATTTCTTTAATAATCTCTCGGGGATAAAGACACTTTTCATAGAATATTTCGGTCATAAAACGAGATCCAGACACCAAGATGTCAGTTATACTGGCATTATAGCGAGTAAATCTCTTGACCAAATCCGGTCTGTTTATGTACATGTCCACACCTATGCGTTTCAAGGCTGTACCATGCCACGTTTGAACACAAACTTGCCCATGCCTTTTTATAAGTAACTTTTTATCTATAGATACATTTGTCAAAACATACTTTGAAGTTAGGATGTGGTAATAGTATGGAAATGTGTATAATTTGACTTTCTTATGTTCACAATTATTCTTTTCATAAAACACATCTGTAAATGCCCACACAATGTTAGCATTGGTTTCGTGAGAATCTATATAGTCAGACATACATTTAATACTGTCACCATAACTATTCCCAGTCATGGCTATACAAAAATACTTATTCTTCTTAAGCGGAATAAAAGCCACAATACATCTAGCCACAAGATAAACTATGGCTATTTTTGTCAGCACAAGTATCTTAGTAAATTTTAAAAGCATTTTTGAATAAGTCATCATAGAAAGTCTGTCGAGAAATATTCATTACGATTTGTTTATTCTACCACTTTTCATCTTATAGTCATAGCTATGCAATCCCTCTGCTCTGAAATCCTCATTATAACGAGCAAGCACATTCTTGAACACCTCTTCGTATTGGGGAATGAAAAGATCACCCTTTTGCTCCATGTGATCAATTATTTCTTGTGCCAATGGCTTCGTGACAGACAAATCCGTTTTTCCATGATTGAAGCTCGTTCCTTTGATTGACCCAGGCGACACGTTAAGAATTCTATTAGAAGAACCCGCTTTCTCCAACTCCACATTAACACTCTCAATGAATATCTTTAATGCTGCTTTCGACGCCCCGTACAGAGAGAAGAATGGAGAGGACATAAAGCCAGCGATACTTACCATAACACCACAATAGAAGTTGTTTTGGGATAGCAATTTGCCATAAAAATGCTTGATGACACGAATCACTGACACCGTATTCACATTAAAATAAAGTGGTATCATCTTTTCTTCAATATCCTCAAAAAGAGCCAGTTTCCCGAAACCGGCAGTAATTATCAGACCGTCTATATCCGTAAAACCATCAAATATAGAATAATCTTCATTTGTCAGGTCAAACTGAATGCTTTCAATCTTTGCTTCTTTATACTCATCTGATAAGGGCGCCTTGTCTACGATATAGACCTTTTCTGTTTCTTTTCTTGATGTCAACACTTTAGCAATAGAAAGCCCAATACCATTTGCCCCTCCAACGATTAAAACACGTCTCATATTTCCTTAAAATTAATACGATTTCCAAACTGCTGCATAATTTCTGCTATAGCAATACTCTCCCTACGCCGAAGACGGGCTGTACTGAAACGGTGATTGAAGATACAAGAGATAAACTCCTGTATTTCATAACGCAGACCGGCTCCGTCCCACTTGTAGAAGAATTTCTTGTTCTGGTTCTGGTCCTCAAAGCGGAATTCATAATAGTCTGTTAACCACCACGGAGAAGGTACATAAGCATAACCTTGGGTGCCCGATATCACAAGATTACCTTCAGTCTTAACACCCATGCCCAATTGGAAGGAGGCAACACCATTGGGATATCGCACTATTCCACGAGTATAAATATCTATCCCATCTTTTATCTTTGAATAGAAGGTTACATCCGTATAATTGATGCCCATCAGTTTCAGAATAGGCAGCAGTGGATAGGATCCCATCTCGTACATCGACCCACCTGCCTGTGCCGGATCAAGCTCGCGAGTGAACTTGGCCCCCCATAGCTTCGATTCCGAAGCACTGACATCCACCACCTCGCCGATGACACCGCTTTTTATCATCGTGATTAGGTGATTGAATGCTGGCGAGTGGGCTGTCTTGTGAGCCTCCATTAATACCACGCCATTCTCTTTGGCCAATCTGAAAAGCTCTTTTGCTTGTTCTCCATCAAGGACTAAGGGGGTTTCGCAAAGTACATGCTTTTTTTGCATGATAGCTTTCTTAGTCAGCTCGTAATGTGATAGATGCGGCGTCGCAACATAGACAGCATCAACGGTATCCAGCAATTCATCATAAGAATGATAGATATTCACGATTCGATTCCTTTCAGCAAAATCGCAAGCCTTCGGATATTCTATGTCATAGACACTATTCACATTCACATAGCTGACGAACTTGGACTCTGGCACAAATCTCTCTGCTATACGTCCAGCACCAATGACGCCGATTTTGATATCCTCCTGCAGGTCTTCACGTAGCATCGTAGATGATATACCCTCGGTGCGAGGCAGATATACCACTTCGCAGAACTCCTTCAAATAGTCAAACTTGCCTTCCCAGTCAGAACCGATGGCAAAGATATCGACATCATATTTCTGTATGTCGTCTATCTTCTGTCCGACATAATCCTCGATGATGATTTTGTCAGCCAGTCCTGTAGCCTTGACCGCTTCAACGCGTTCAAGAACATTATTGTGTACGTTCAGCTTCCCACGCTCGCGGTCGAAGTTGTCATTGGTGACACCCACTATCAGATAGTCGCCCAATGCCCTCGCCCGGCTGAGAAGATTGATATGCCCTTGATGCAATAGGTCGTATGTACCGTACGTAATTACCTTTTTCATGAACTAATGAACTACAGATTTTAATTTCCTAAATATGCTAAGCGAATAGGTTGACATCTTTTTAAACAATGTATATATTTTAGGGTGATATATAGCAAGCTGATGTAAATCATCAGATAAAAGTCTCATCTCATTACCGGAAACTATTCTACATGGTGTAACAAAGGCAGATTTTGCATTTTTTATAAGGGCCAAAGCTTCTTCAGTGAGTTGTCCGCATTCTTTTATTTCACTACAAAGGTGATTATCAGAAAAAAGATATGGTCTATCTGTCTTGTTATCAGAAAACGAAGCAAAATAATGAATTATTTTGGATGTATGAAGGAAAGGTAAACCATTAGCCAGTATTTGGCAATTCCAGTTACCACTAAGTTCTTTTATTGGAAGCCCTAACTCATAATTCGCAACAGCAAGAGGAACTTGGTCTTTATGAGTATGTGATATTTTTACAGCTTCCTTCCATTTTTTATGCCATAGGTCATAAAACTCACGGGATTTCTCGCATTCTCTGACAAACATAACTCCACTATTGTAATAGGGTATACTATCATCTCCCTCATAACCAATGTCGCTCATTCTTTTCAACAATATCTGAATATTTCTGGCATCATGCAGTTTCAAGGGGATATGAAGATTTAAAGCGACACCTATAGCACCTTCAAACAAGTCAATATCATCCAAACTATCTGTTATGATAGTGTCAGAATCTATAAACAGGAAGTCGCCAGATATGTATTTTCTCAAGCTCGTTTTTATATACCTTGATGTCTCAACTTTATTATAAACAGATGGGACATCAACAACTATCTTATTATCTATATACTTTAGTATTTCTTTACGTTTTCCGACTAAAGTTTTGTCTGTTTTGTTGTCGACAACCAATTCTACAACTGCAGAAGGCATCACCTCTCTTAATGAACATATAGACAGAAAAGTCTGTTCAAGATAAATGTCTTCGGGGGTGCTTGTCACTATATACACTATTTTTGTCTTCATTATTTTATGTTTTAAAATTCATTAAAGCTGGGAGATGGTTTGGGAGAATTTTCATTATATCTATACTCTCGATCCCTATCAACTTTCCTGTCTATTACAGATGTATATGGGTAATATTTAAAACTTTTATTGTATAAGTTAAACCCGATTCGAGCGAAAAGTGGAAAAAACAAAATAGATACAAGCGCATAAGAAACAACAAGACTTAATTGTTTTCGCTTTCTTTTTATTAGACAAACAAAGAATTCTGAAAAGAAAATCACAAAATATATCTTATAACAATCGACCAAACGATATGTTATTGGAAAACTGATTTGTATTAATAGCCATGCTAGTCCTATCATAACAAAAGGTTCCAGTTTTAAAAGATTGCTATCAAGCTTGAGCCTTTTTAAATAATATAGAGAAACCAAGATATACAATACATATGGTACAAAAGAAACGATTAAACTAATAGTATTTTGTTGCTGAGTCCCATAAGTATCTGATTCTGTGTATTTCTCAGCTTTCGCCCCCATTTCTTCTGTCATAGATAATAATTCAATATAATCGCCCAAAGTTCTTTGTAAAATGACACCTGCTATAAAAGCAGCAACTAATGCGATACCACCCTTCCAGTTCAAACGTAATAGCATGAACAATGGGGTAATAAACAGAAACAGAGTTTGAAGATGAAAAGTCAATCCTAACATCAGCAGCATATAACCTTTGATCCATTTTTTCTCTACGAAATAATCATTTGCATATAGAGATAATACGATACTGAAACTTGCCCTCATTATTTCCATATTGTAGTCTTCATAGCAATAAAGGAAATAGAACAACAATGACAGAAAAATGTAGGATGTATGTTTCTTAATGTATCTAAAAATTAAATAATTAACAAATGCTGCATGAATAAGTTGGACAATATAGAATCTGCCGCCTATTGACTTTACAAATGAATTAATCAACACAAATGAGGGGTCTTTGCCTATATAATAGTCATAGAATGAAAATTTATCCAATTTAGGGTATTCATAATAAAAGCTATATAGATAATTGGGAGTGTCAATTCCTAACCTCCATCGAAGTCCAGCTATCAGAACAAATACAATCAGCATGGTCATATACCAATTGTCCCTTCCGCTTTTATTTCCAGAAATATCGTATCGAAGAGAGAGAAAAAGTAGCAATAATAACACAAATGTATATATCATTCTCCAAGTCAATTAATTTGATTTGCTATTATGTTAGTTAACATCTAACACTTCTTCCCATCTTCAAACCACGTTAGGTCAACCATTTCCCCCATCTCTTCAAGAATTCCCTTACTCAAGCTACCTCCATCGCATGCAGAAGGGGTAAAAGTATATTCACCAAAATAAAGGTTTCCGCTGGATTCATAAAAGTCCATACGAACAAATGGGAACTCTGAAGCAAGAATCCTACAGGCATTCTTCATCTGTTCGAATGTTTTGGGACATGGTATGTCTTTCTGAGGTATGCTATCCAACTTTGGGGTTCTCCACTCGTCATGCCGATTCCAGTTCATATCATAAAAAGAAGCATTCTTATGTTCACCCCGATCATAGAATACCCCACAACAGAATGGTTCTCCCTTAAAACAATAAAATTTGTAATCCGCTATGGAAGAGGAAAAAGCCAAGTCATTTGACAACATTTGTTCTGCTATTATTCTTCTTGGAATGTTGTAATATTGGAGTTCGGCATGTTTCCAACCATAAGGCATTTTTAAGAACGAGTCCAAATCTTTCTTTATTTTTCGGAAATCAATATCGTTCTTGTTTTTTACAACATAGACATGCCCACTTCCATGATTTGTTTTTATGACAAAACTATGAGGGAGCAAGTTGAAATCTATGTCAGAAGCTTTTTCCCAAACGCCATATAAGGGTATTAGGATATTGCCTAACCCTTTTTCTTTTACATACTCACGAACCATGTATTTATCTGCAAGAAGAGTCCATTTGGAAATATCTGTGTTATAAAGCATCCAACGGATTTTTTCATTCAACTCAGTAGGATGCTCCCAATTGATATTGCGTCCGAAATTTTGCTGATATTCATAATCGGCTTTTAATTTAGGGTCTTCAGATATAATTTTCTTTACCCTTTCTTTGAGATACAACTGATATATCGGCCCAGATAATTTTAATAATTTTCGCTTGAAACTTTTATCCATAATTGTTAATATTGAAAATTGTCACGTATTTTAATTCCGCGAGTGAGACACCAACGATGTGACTCACAGCGGAAAAGATTCTCCAGATGAACAGAATTGAAGTTGTTATCCTTTCCTAACAAATACTTTACAGAATATTTCAACATCTTCATCCATCGACCAAACTTTATATATCCACTTCTTTCCAAAGAATTGTCATAATTGCCAAGTTTTTCCAAACATACGGTGTTGATGTACTCCATATAGCGGCTCTCATCAGACAAGACTGCATTGATCTTGGCTAGTGTAGCCTCAGTTTCCTTGCTATTGTCAATGATTACCTTTTTTCCACCAAAAACAACAGGTGTTACTGATAAATGCACTTTACTACCTTGCAAATCCAAAGTAGCACATAGACTTTTGTACCATTGTTTCGGTTCCTCCATAGGCTTAGGGAAGTAGAAATTGCCGAGACTGTATATTATAGGTTTGTCTTTGTATATTTCCCAGCCTTGGGAAATATGTGGATGAGAAGCTATAACTGCATCGCAGCCAAGATCAATCAATAAGCGATATCATACAAGCTAGAACCCACAATATCTTGTTTATCAACTGATGATAGGGATAGGGGGGGGGTAAAATCGGTGCCTCAAAATTGATAGAGTTAAAGTCTCCCGATGCTAGAATCTCCAAAAGACCTCCTGATAATTCCAATCCCTGCACAGTGGGGGCCACAAAATCTCCCAAAAAATTAATTTTCATTTACTTACTATATTTTTCACCTTGCTTAGTATTTGACAGAGAATCTCTTTCTCGTCTTGTTTTAATCCTAAGCTCCAAGTAGCCATGCTCGTTACCAAAAATGAAACTGCATAGCCAATAACGAATAGCCATCCTTCAAAATATTGGCATGCAAAATAGCAGACCAAAAGATTTAGTAAAAAAACCGGCATGGTTCCTGCAAATACATTACGTATGAATTGACCGATCGATAGTTTGATATTAACATGCAAAAATATTAGTCGCGAAATAGCACAAATAGCCTCAAATGTTACATAAACAACCATTACCTCGAAAGGCCCCATACCTCTATAGAGGACAAACCAAACTACTGGCAATGTCATCACTTTAACTGTCTGGATGCAAATACTATACACTTTGACGTTCCCTACAGCTTGATTAGCAGTAGCCAAACTCAAAGTTGTCAAATCTACAAGCTCAGTTAGAATTATCATCTGGCAGAACATCGCCGTAAAAGGAGGAACTTCTTTGAGCCAAATATTGAGAAGGAAATCCATATAGAACAAAGATGGGACAGCTAAAATGTTCATAAGCAAAAAAGAGAATTTACAAGAAATTTCAGCTAATCGAAACATTCGAATCCGATTTCCAGAGCCTTCTGCTTTAATTATCTGGGGATTAATGGCAGTGGTTAGAGCAGAAGATAAAAACTGGATTTGCCCAGCGACCTGCCCTCCTAAACCGAAGGCAGCATTAATAGCCGTTGAGAAAAAGCGATTGAGCAGAATAGCCACACCCTGAGTACGCCCAGTGACACACATCGTACCGTAAACATTCCATCCCATGAAAGAGAACATCTCAACAAATAAACTCCTATCGAAAGTCCTGAAGGAAAAATGGCTGCATTCTTCGTATTTCCATTTGCAATACAGCCAAAAGACGATATAATTCAAAAAGACAATCAATGCCATCATCACAGAATACCACTCCAACTTGTTCGCTGATATATATATAAGCGAAATAGCTACTGGTATCTTGAGAATAGCATCCACAACACTAACTATAGATGAGAAAACAATATTTTCACGTGCTATCAATGCTGCCTCATAGGGCGCACTCAACATGTGAAAGAAAAGATTGGCTATCATTAGAACATAGACCACCCGTGCTGCCTCTATCCTGCCTCTAGGTATATTCAAAAGATAATCAAATATTAATGGCATACACAACAAAAGAATCAAACATAAGCCAATACTAATAAACAACTGAGTACAGACGCTGTTATTGAATATCTGTACAACCATTGACTTGTTACCACTTCCATAGTGATAGGAAAGGAAACGCTGAATCGTACGTGAAAGGTTACGCCGAACGAATGCCAGCATCGAGATGACACCACCTACCAAACTGTAAATACCAAAATCATCCACACCTAGATTGGCAAGAACGACCCGTGACGTATACAGGACTATTACGATAGTTATCACAGTACGGATGTACTGTGCCAATGTGTTGACAACAACTCGTGATGATGCTTTCATCCGATAAATACCATTTTCAAGTTCTTGCGGAATGT
>AUXO017876222.1_pt1 | contig 10907 bp, 13 predicted proteins | sample 768731 | NCBI WGS metagenome assembly AUXO01 (sample SAMN02715735, study PRJNA202380) | gut metagenome | biome: sheep rumen | host: Ovis aries | place: New Zealand: Palmerston North
ATCAGCGTAGACTTAATTGCGGCACAGGGCAAAGCTCCGTTCTATTTAAAGCAAGGTTTCACGGCACTTCCCAGTGAGAACTGCGGACCGGCATTAAGGAAAGTATTCTATTTCTAAATCATTGCAATAACATTACAAATGCAATATAATGTAATAAAATAGCAATGAGGAGGAAGCGCCATGGCAAGTACAATTCAGGTACGAGTTGACGATGACTTGAAGATAAAATCCGATAATTTGTTCAAAGATTTAGGAACTGACACTACGACTGCAATTAGAATGTTCTTGACGCAAGCCGTCGCTGTTAACGGGTTCCCGTTTGAAATAAAGAGAAAAGCTGAGAATCCATATGCATCATTATCAGAGGAGAAATTTTTGCAGAAGCTGGAAGAGTCAAGATATCATGCCGGTTTGGGAATGGTTAGAGAAGCGGATGATGTGATATCTGATATGAGGGACAAATATGGACTATAAGGTGGTGCTTACATCAGACGCCGAAGCGGATTTAGATAATTTTGTCAGGTATTTATTGTTTGTAAAAAGAAGTAAGCAGGCAGCAAGAAACCTGTTGGATGATTTTGAAGAAACAAAGGAAGATTTATCGAAAGTTGCACTGAGCCTTAAACTATGTGATAACCCCAAACTTAATGCAATGGGGTACCGAAGGATTAACTTTAAATCACACCGTTATTTCATGTTGTATAGAGTTGAGGGCAACATAGTGACAGTAGATAATATATTTCATGAATTGCAGGATTATGAGAATAAGATGAAATAACAAACCGGATGCATTGCATTCGGTTTGTTTTATTTAAGAAGTGATTCGGTTAAATTAATGTATTTGATGTTTTCTTTGTAATTCATTTCGGCATTGAAGGAACCATCGTATAAGGAGGATTCCATGATGCCGTTTATGGTGAAGGTAAGCATCTTCATGTACTCCGAAAAGTTCTTTTTAGACTTAACTGATTCATCCGCCTTTTGAAGAATGGTTGCTTCATTGGAAGCAAGCTGTGCCTTGGCGGTTTCAACTGCCAAAACGGCTTCCGTTATGTCTTCTTTTTTACAGGTATTTAAAAACATAAACATGTAGGGATAGCTTTTTAAAACCTGCATTTTTGCAGCTTCCATCTGGCGCAAGATTTCAAAATAAGAAGTCTCGTTAGGGTCGATTGCACTTGATAATTCCAAAGAAATAAAGCGCACGGAATAATCATAAATAAAAGAATAAACGCCTATTTTTGAATCAAAATAATGGAATAAAAGGCCTTTGGATATGTGAGCTTCCTTAACGATATCATCGGTACTTGCGTGAGAGTATCCGTTAAGAGCGAATATCTTTAAAGCCGCATTTACCATGCGGTCCTGTTTTTCCTGTTTTAAATCAAAAAATTTAGCGTTCATACGTAACCCCTGTAAAATATTGACTTATTCAGTCGCTTTTTAAGCGTACCATAGTTTCTTAAAACCTTCAAGAAGTGTTTACAGAAATTTAAAGTAATAAAGTATTTAAAAATGACGAAATGTTGGTATAATCATATGTAGACGCACTTAACCGAAAGGAGAAGGATTATGGCAAAAAAAGGAAGCGGATTAGCAAAACTATTGATTATCGGCGCTGCAGCTGCAGGTGCTTATTACTATTTTAAAAAGAAAAATTCAGAGATCCCCGCTAACATGGAGGATGATGACGATTTAGATAATTTCTATGAGGATGAACCTGTTAAGCCCGAAAAGAGCAAGCGCTCTTATGTTTCTTTGGACTTTAATACCGTTGAAAAGAAGGTAACGGATGCCGTAAATAAGTTTGCGGGAAGCGCTGAACAGGCTGCAAACACAATCGGTGAAAAGCTAAAGACAACTGCCGGAAAGGTAGAAGAGTTCTTTGATGACAGAAAGGCTGATGCTGAAGAATTTGCAGAAGAAGCAGCTGAATCCATCAAGGAAAAGTTTTCCGAAAACTCCGAAGATGACTACGTAGAAAACAACGATCAGGAGTAGCTTGCATTGAAAGAAAAGCTTTACACCATACCGCTTAATGATGCGGTAAATGCGAATGATGAGTGCCCCTTTTGTTATATAGAAAGAAACGTGGAGAATGATTTACTCGATTACGTTCTTGGCTCCGCGGCTTCTTATATGGAGGCAGACACAAGAGAGCTTACAGATAAGTTTGGATTCTGCAGAGAGCACATCAGAAAGATGTACGATTACGGCAACACCCTCGGAAATGCCTGGATTTTAAAGACTCACTATAGAAAGACAATTTCCGAATTCGAAGAGCAGATGAAGAAGTATGCTCCCGTTAAGATGACTTTAAAGGATAAGTTTTCAAAGCCTGAAGGATTTAAAAATTCCATGGCTGAGTGGGCGCATAGTAAAGACGAATCCTGTTATATCTGTAATGAGTTTAAAAAGACCTACGAAAGATATTTAGATACCTTCTTCTATCTATATAAAGAAGATAAGGCTTTTAAAGAAAAGGTCGATAACGGAAAAGGCTTTTGCCTACATCATTTTTCAGACCTTTGCGAATACGCAGAGCTTCATATGAATGAAAAAGATAAGCCCGAGTTCTTTGAAAAGATGTTTTCTTTAATGAAAAATAACTTGGAGCGAATCTACGAGGATGTAAGCTGGCTTATTGAAAAGTTTGACTACCGCAATAAAGACGCCGATTGGAAGAATTCAAAAGACGCTGTTGCCAGAGGCATGCAGAAGTTAAGAGGAAGCTATCCCGGCGAAGTTTATAAGCAAAAATAATTTAAGAGCGAAGATTTCATATAAAAGAGGTGCACTATATGTGCACCTCTTTTGTTGTGACAAATACATGTGGAAACGAGAAAAGGTAGGAACTTTTCTTTCGCTGTAGCATAAAATTAATAGCTTGAAAAAGTGAATAATATCGCGTAAAGCAGGAATAGTACACTATATGGAGATGCGATGGCGAATTGTTTGCGAGCAATTTCTTGAAGATGCGATGATATGCCAGAGTAGACGGTAAAAAGCACATAAAATATGTAGTTACATGCGAAAATGTTGTAATTGTATATACAACCATACCAATAATCGTGTGAAAACATATATTAAATAACAAAAAAGCATTTGTTAATTCCTTATAATTGTGTTAATGTGGAGCAAAGGGGCGCAATTATGGAATATTCAGTGGGTAAAGCGATATCTTCTTGGGGAGATGATAAAACACAACATATGAATTGGAAAATGGGAAGGTGTGCTTATTAAAGGAGAAATATTGGAAAACAAGTTGCGAAAAGTAAGAATACTAAATGCATTCGAGATAAAAATGATTTTGATTATTCTTATGACTGCAAATCATCTAGGAACAATTTCGAATTTGTATTCAAAGGATATTGATTTTGTTATTACTTTGTTATCTAGGTGCGTTGCGCCGATGTTTGCTTATTTCGCTGCTGAGGGGATACGTAGGACCGCAAGTTTAAAAAAGTATTGTATTAGGTTAAATTTGTTGGCTTTATTTGTTCAAGTTGGAAATACAGCGGTACAATTACTTGCAATAAATATACTAAATTATTCAGAACCAATTCGGATTGGAAATTCTATCATCGGCATAGCACTTGCGGTCGACGCAATATACTTATTTTCAAAGAGCTCACATAGAATAATATGGAGAAGCGTTGCGCTATTGTTAATTGTGGTCGGGTTTCTTTTTGGTGAGGAAGGAACTGTTATAGTTCCCATAATCCTGGTGGAGTATTTTTGTTGTAGCAGATTATTTATTAAAGCGATATGGTATGTATTAATAGAAATTGTAGCTGTCTTATTACCCTTCGGAGAGCCTTATTATTTTATCTTCTTGCCTTTGATAGCCCTTTATAATGGTAATGAGGGGAGGAAAACGCGATTCTTTTATGCTTATTATCCAATACATATGTGGCTCATTTCTTTAATAATGTTAATAACCGCAGAATAATTTTTGGATAAATCATAAAACATAAAACCCGATACTTAGGTATCGGGTTTTTATTTGTCAAAGTTGTAAGTTTAGGCAGACTATTTTATAATGGTGAACACTACTCAAAAGAACATTTTTGAGGTGATACATTGCCTTTAAATTCAACAGGGGATACGAATTTAGGGGCCTGTTGATTAAGTTGATAGAGGAAGGATTGATAAATGAAAAGCAGAATTGTGGCATTCTTGTTGGCAGTAGCTTTAGCCGCAGGAACATGTCTTACCGGTTGTGGAGAAAAACAGGAAGGCGTAGCGGTTTCTTTGTCCAAAGAAGAAACTGTAGAAGCTAGTAGCGAAACGTCCGCTAAAGAAGAAAAGGTAGAGGAGGCAGAATTATCAACACCTGAAGCGGATAATGTACCGGAAGTATCGACGGATGGCCAAAAGCTAATAGTTTTCGATGACGAATACACACTTGAGCAACTTGGAAATAACAGTAATGCGATTTTAGGTGTTGAAGTGTTTGGAGATTATGCAATTGTTCAAGGACATATGGGGCCTCACGGCGGTGAGTATTCAATATTCAACCTAAGAAATCGTCAGGTGGAATATTCATTCTTGGGAGGCAGTTTTGTTCATGGCGATAAAGTTTGGGATTCTTTTTATTCTCAGTGGACTAGTGTTTATGATTTTTCCGGTAATGAGGTATACAGAGTTGAAGGAGTCGAAATAAAAGACCTTGAACTTGAAGGAGACAAGCTTAAAATCATCTATTGGAAAGATTACGCTGATGAAGAAGTATTCGAAGATATAATCGATCGTCCCGAGTGCACCAACGCGGCTATTTACGCATATGCGGATTATCTGCACAGAGAATGTGATGAGACTTGGAAAGAGTTTTTAAGCTATGCTCCCGAAGGCGCATTATTCATGGTAATGGTTAATCCTTTTGATGATGACGAATGGATTTACAGCCCTTCAAAAGCAATCGACAAAGGCGATACGGATCATGTATATGTAGTTTCACTTAAGAAGGATTTGGAGCTTGAAATCGATGGTAACAGTTCCGGCAAACAAGGAAAAGGCTGGAATTACAGATACGACGTAATGGTTTCTGAAGGTGCTCCAAGCCATACGATTAAAGCAACGGCTCCCGACGGACAGACAGCCGAATGGCCGGTTACGACCATAAGCGGAGAGAAAGATTTACGTTGGATATTCAAATAAGATATAAATGCAAGGCCCTTGGAAAAACCAAGGGCCTTTATTAATTTAAAGTGCCGAGCTATAGGTTCAGCCTATAACTAAATATCTGCGAAGTGTATTGGACGAATTGTTTCTTTCAGCAGATAATAAGACAAGCTTAAGGAAATGAACCGGTCATGACAAAGAAAAAGATTTCCAATTTATTTTTTAAAAGGAGGATAGGCTTTTATAAGCCTTATATAAAAATGAAAAAGGTATTTAGAAAAATCGTAACAGCCGCTTTGGCATCAGCCCTTGTTTTAGGCCTCACAGCTTGCGGTGCAAAAGCAGAAAACAAGACAGAAGTATCAGTATCAAATGAAGAAGTTGCAGCAGCAGAAACAGTTGAAACTTCTGAAAGCTCAACTGAAGAAGCAACAAGCGATGCAGACAAGAAGATCGTTGTAGGTGTTAACCCCGTTCCCCACGCTGACATTTTAGACAATGCAGTTAAGGCAGTTTTAGCAGAAGCAGGATGGGAACTTGAAGTTGTAGTATTCCAGGATTACGTTCTTCCCAATACTTCACTTGAAGCAGGCGAACTTGACGCCAACTACTTTCAGACACTTGGTTACATGAACGGACAGAATGCTGACAGCGGACTTCACCTTGTAGCGGTTGCAGGTGTTCACATCGAGCCCATGGGTGTTTACTCACAGAAATATGCTTCACTTGAAGAGATTCCCGACGGTGCTACAATCGGTATTCCCAACGACCCTGAAAACACAGAACGTGGCTTGAATCTTCTTGTACAGAAAGGCCTTTTAAATTCACTCGGTGAATTCGGAAAAGATCCTAACGTATCAGCTGAATCATTGTCAGATGATAAAGAAGCAAACCCTCGCGGATTCAAGATTACAACACTTGAAGCTGCAAGCCTTCCTTTGTCACTTCCCGATCTTGATGCAGCAACAATCAACGGTAACTACGCTCTCGGAGCTGACCTTCCCGCTACATATCCTGCACTTGGTATCGAAGAATTCGACGATGAAACAAGCGTAAGAAGAACAAACTTTGTTGTAGTTAAAGAAGGTAACGAAGAATCAGAAAAGACAAAGGCTTTGGTTGAAGCAATCAAGTCTGATGCAGTTAAAAACTATATTGAAGAACATTATAAGGGATCAGTTATTCCTTCATTCATTGATCCCCAGTAGGAAACTATGATAACAATAACGAACGTTGAAAAATCCTTTCAGGGCCTTAGGGTCCTGAAAGGTATTTCGTTATCTATAGAAGATCACGAAATATATGGAATTATAGGGCAAAGCGGGGCCGGAAAGTCTACGCTTCTTCGCTGTATAAACGGCCTTGAAACATTTGACGCAGGCGAAATAAATATTGACGGCACCATTGTAAACACTAAGAACAAAAAAGAATTAAGAGCCCTTCAAAAAAGAATAGGAATGATATTCCAAAACTTTAACCTTTTGGAAAGACTCGATGTATACGATAACATCGCTCTTCCATTAAAGTTTTGGGGCATAAAACCTAAGTCTAAAGAAAGTAAAGAAAGAATCTTAAACCTTATCCACTTAGTTGGCCTTGATGAAAAGATTCACGCAAAGCCCAAGGAACTATCAGGAGGCCAGAAGCAAAGAGTGGCTATTGCCAGAGCTTTGGTTTTAAATCCGCAGTTTCTTCTTTGCGATGAAGCTACAAGCGCATTAGACCCTGAAATTACAAAGGGTATTTTATCTTTGCTTCAAAAGATAAATAAAGAGCTTGGCATCACAATTGTTGTGGTAACTCACCAGATGGAAGTGGTTAAGCAGATTTGCTCTAAGGTTGCATTTTTAAGCGACGGAAGAGTGCTTTCAGAAGGTAAGCCCGAAGAACTCTTCATTATGCCTGCAAATAAAGAAATTAAGTCATTCTTACGTGACGGCAGCGAACAGCTTCCAAAGACCGGCGTAAACATTCAGCTTTTCTTCTTTGGAGAAGGCTCTGAAGAACCGGTTGTCACACAAATGGCAAGAGAATTAAAAGAAGATTTCAGCATTTGCTGGGCAAAGCTTGAGGACTTCAGAGAAAATGTATACGGAAGCCTTGTTCTTAACATGAAGGAAGAAGACAAAGAAAGAGTATGCGAATTCCTTAATAAGAAAAATGTGAATTGGGAGGTGCTTGACTGATGGGTATAATTTCAAATGCAAGTATGACAAGTGTAATCCTTAAAGCACTTTGGCAGACTCTTTACATGGTATTTTGGTCAACCTTGTTTTCTGTAATAATCGGGTTTATCCCGGCTGTGGTGCTTACGTTAACAGCCCCCGACGGACTTCACCCTCAAAAGGTGGTATATGAAGTTTTAAGCTTTTTAATTAACGTATTCAGAAGCTTTCCTTTCATAATTTTACTTGTATTAGTAATTCCCTTTACAAGACTTGTGGTAGGAAAAGCAATCGGTACAACGGCATCAATCGTGCCCTTAACTCTTTCCGCAATTCCTTTTATTGCAAGAATAATGGAAAATGCCTTAAGAGAAACAAATCACGGTGTAATCGAGGCTGCAAAGTCTTTTGGCGCATCGGATATTCAGATTCTTTTTAGAGTATATGTAAAAGAATCCGTTCCCAGAATGCTAAACGGAGTAATCCTTTTGATTATTTCCCTTGTGGGATACTCTGCAATGGCAGGAACCGTAGGCGGTGGCGGTATCGGTGATATTGCAATAAGATTTGGATATCAGCAGTATAAAACCGACTACCTTGTGGTTTGCTCCCTCATCTTGATTGTATTTGTGCAGATAATTCAGATGATTGGCAACTACCTTTATAAGAAATTGTCGTAATGAGCATATATGAGCGGGCTATGCGGGGATGCATGGCCCGTTTTCTTTCTAAAATCTATTGACATATAAGTGTCTCATTGATAGAATACCTACAATACCGATAGGTAATAGAGGTTTAAAGAAATGATTAACGATACGGAGAGTGTTACAGCCAAGATTTGCTCCTTTGTAAGGGCTTATCACTCCAATTTTGAAAAAGAAAAAATCTTCGATGACTATTTGGCCTTTGACCTAATGGGAAGGGATGAATACGAGGAAGTGGGACAGTTAATCGAGCATGATTACAGGAAGGATAAATACGATCCCGCCTACTTTTTTAAGGGAGCAAGGATTAAAGATACCTTAAATAAATACTTTTCACCGATTCCCTTATCAAGAGCTGCCTACGCCGAAAAGGAGCTTTGGCGCTTTGCTTATGACAGAGGTGAATGTCAGTATGTAATATGCGGAGCCGGCATGGATACCTTTTCTTTCAGAAACGACAATCCAAACATCAAAGTGTTTGAAATCGACCATCCCGACACCCAAAGGTATAAGCTTCAAAAGATAAAGAAACTTGAATGGATCATCCCTGAAAACGTGCACTTTGTTTCCGTGGATTTTTCAAAAGACGATATGGCAGAGAAATTAATCGAGGCAGGATATGACCCTAAGCTTCCTTCTTTCTTTGCGATTATGGGAGTGACTTACTATTTGACGCTTCCCGTATTTGAAGAAACTATAAAAAGCATAGGTGAAATATCTTCATTCGGAAGTAAGGTAGTGTTTGATTATCCCGATGAAATTACATTTGAAGATGAAGCTCCCGAAAGAGTAAAAAAGTTATCCGAAATTACAGAGTTTCTTGGTGAAAAGATGGAGCATGGATTTAACTTTTCGGAAGTTAAAAAAGCTTTGATAAGACAGGGATTTTTGGTGGACGAGCACGTTACCCCAAGTGAAATACAACGCCGTTTCTTTGGACAAAGAAACGACGGTCAGACTGCATATGAAAACATTCATTTTATACTCGCTAAAAAGAGCGACGAGTTTAATGAAAGCTTTGGATTATACATTTAGATTATGTAGTTAAAGCTATCCTGTTGTTTGTCTACGATATCCTGAAGTGTTATACTGTCAAGGTATTCGTTAATGACTTTGGATAAGCCCTGCCACACAGGATAAGTGGCGCATTCCATGGTGCGATCGCAAGAGCCTGCTCCAAGCTCGGCGCACTCTACAGGAGAGAGGGAGCCTTCGGTGATTCGAAGGATTTCTCCAACTGTTAATTTAGAAGGGTCTTTTCCAAGCATGTAGCCACCCTGGGAGCCTCGATTGGCCCTAAGGATATCTGTATTATTAAAAATCGGGATAATTTGCTCAAGATATTTCTTTGATATATTTTGACGTTCTGATATTTCTTTTAACGGAATAAAGCCACAGTCTTTACGCGCGGCTAAGTCTACAAGCATTCTTAAAGCGTACAGGCCTTTAGTGGATATTTTCATTTGTTCACCTCGTAAGTATAAACCTATAATACCATGGGTTTAGTAGGCTTTCAAGGTGACATGGGAAGGAGTAAACATTGACAATACAGCAATTAATCTATGTGATCACCATATCCGAAGCGGGTTCTTTAAACAAAGCCGCAGAGACTTTATATATATCCCAGCCCTCCCTTACAAGCTCCATGCAGGAACTTGAAAAGGAACTTGGCATTACTATATTTAACAGAAGCGGTAGAGGCGTTTCTTTGACCAATGACGGCCTTGAATTCATGCAGTACGCCCGCCACGTGGTGCAGCAGTATGACAGGCTCATGGAAAAGTATGGAAACGGTGAAGCGGTTAAAAAGAAATTCGGCGTATCCACCCAGCACTATTCCTTTGCGGTTAAAAGCTTTGTGGAAATGGTAAAGCAGTTTAATATGGATGAATATGAATTTGCCATCAGAGAAACAAAGACAAGAGAAGTAATCGATGATGTGGCTGTGGGAAGAAGCGAAATCGGAATCCTTTACTTAAGCGACTTTAACAGAAAGGCTATCGAAAAGATTTTAAAGAGTAACAGCCTTGAGTTTCATCACTTGATAGACTGCGACGCCTACGTATACATTTGGAAAAATCATCCTCTTGCAAAGAAAAAGGTAATTCGCTTTGATGACTTAAAAGACTATCCTTGCTTATCCTTTGAGCAGGGCGCTGCGGGTTCTTTTTACTTTGCGGAAGAAATACTTAGCACAAGCGAGTATCCAAGAACCATTAAGGCAAACGACAGAGCCACAATGCTTAATTTGATGGTTGGCCTAAACGGTTACACCCTTTGCTCCGGTATTATCTGCGAAGAGCTAAACGGTTCCGACTATATCGCGGTTCCTTTTAAGCCCGATGAAAAAGAAAAAGCTTCGAAGATGGAGATTGGATACATATCCAAAAAGAACATGCTTTTAAGCAACATGGCAAAGCTTTACATTGAAGAGCTTGATGCATATTTAAAAAATTCGGTTAAGTAGAAATAAACCTTCGAGGATTACTCGAAGGTTTCTTGTATCTATGAAGAAGTATGAAAAAAGTGAGCCGAAACTAAATCGTGACATGTGAGAAATTATTGTGAATAGTATACAAAAACGGCATACAGGTAAAACGTTTTTCTAAGGTATAGGGGATGCAATCTCTACAAAGTTATAAAAGAATAGCGAAACCCACTTGACGTCACTGCTTTAAACTAATAAAATCACTATTGCGATACTTGAACGCAAATAGACGGGATTTTATCGGGAGGGGGTAGAGACTATTATGAATGAATGTTAGATGCAGATATCTTGATTGGGAAAGATATCTGTTTTTTGCGCATAAATTTATTGAGAAAGGTATGCATGAGTTGGAATCATGCGAGGTATGTAAGTGAAAATAAGAAAGAAGATAAGGAGTATTGCCGTAATTTTGTTTACGGTAATACT
>AUXO014542251.1_pt1 | contig 10905 bp, 10 predicted proteins | sample 768731 | NCBI WGS metagenome assembly AUXO01 (sample SAMN02715735, study PRJNA202380) | gut metagenome | biome: sheep rumen | host: Ovis aries | place: New Zealand: Palmerston North
CGGTTGATCTCATCATGAAAAATACAGCGTGACTGCTTATAGCATTTTCCGCATGCCACGCATCCCTGTATCTCATCCTGCAGGACCAGTGTCTCAGTTAAGATTCCGACACCTGCAAGATATTCCGCGCATCGTTTCATTGATCCGCCGTTTTCACCATCGATCAGCAGTACCTTCATACTCATTTCCCTGTATATCATTGCACTGTTTCCTGATTCTGACCAGTTCGTGTGCAGCTGTTCATGGCAGATTAAAACGGGGCCGCAGCCCCGTATGCTCAGTCAAGATCTTCGCCGTTTGTTTCGATGACCTTCTTGTACCAGAAGAAGGAGTCTTTTCTTTCACGGTGGAAGTCGCCGTTTCCGTCGTTGTCTCTGTCAACATAGACAAATCCGTAGCGCTTCTTCATTTCACCTGTGGATGCGGATACGAGGTCTGTGCAGCCCCACATCGTATATCCCATGAGTTCAACACCGTCATCGATTGCTTCAGACATAGCCTTGATATGGTCTCTCAGGTAGTTAATCCTGTAATCATCGTGGAACTTTCCGTCCTCTGCTCTGACGTCATTTGCACCAAGTCCGTTTTCTACGATGAACAGCGGGATCTCATATCTGCCGTATACTTCATTCAGATAGATGCGCAGTCCCATCGGGTCGATCTGCCAGCCCCAGTCAGAAGCCTTCAGATACGGGTTGACGATACCGGTGAACATATTTCCTGCACCCTTAAGTGCTTCCGGGTCTACGGATGCGCAGCTGCTCATGTAGTAGGAGAAGCTGTAGAAGTCGACCGTGCCCTTTGCCAGGATCTCATCATCACCAGGCTCTGTGCGTACTGTGATGTTGTGATCACGGAAATATCTCTTCGCATAATACGGATAGTGTCCTCTGACCTGCACATCACCGCAGAACCAGTTGGACATATTCATCTTATCCTGTGTTTCCTTTACATCCAGCGGATTCGGTGTATACGGATATGCCATTGAGCCGGCGATCATCAGACCGATCTTGAATTCAGGATTGATCTCATGACCGATGACAACAGCTTTCGCGCTTGCGACAAACTGATGATGCAGAGCTGTGAATCTGTCGGAAGCTTCTTCCGGTGTTTCATTCATCTTGAACATCGGCTGTCCGTCTTCACCCTGCATGCCGAGCGACATGATGCGGCCGAATGACTGGGCGCCGATATTGATTTCATTGAATGTCAGCCAGTATTTTACTTCGTCTTTATATTCGTTGAAGAGTGTTGTTGCATATCTGACATAGCAGTCAATGACTTCTCTGCCGGTCCAACCGTTGTACTTAACGCTCAGTCCCCAGGGAAGCTCATAATGAGAGATCGTTACCAGCGGTTCAATACCGTATTTTCTGCATTCTGCAAAAACATTATGGTAGAATTCCAGACCTTCCTTGTTCGGTTCAAGTTCGTCCCCGTTGGGATAGATCCTGGACCAGTTCACGGAAAGACGGAAGCATTTGAAGCCCATTTCACCGTAAAGCGCAATGTCTTCTTTGTAGAAATGATAGAAATCAACAGCCTGATGAGAAGGATAATATACGTTCGGATCGATCTCTCTATCCCACAGACGCGGTGCGCTTACCGTACCGCCGCGGATATGATCGGGGACGCCGGGTCCCTTTCCGCCTTCATTCCATCCGCCTTCAAACTGATTGGCAGCTGTTGCGCCGCCCCATAAAAAACCTTTCGGAAATGACATAAATGATTCAACTCTCCTTTATTGACTAACCTAATTCTAACATATGATCATCACTGTCAGACAACACTTGCCCCTGCAGGCAAAAGAAAAACAGAGAATACTCTCTGTTCTGTCCGCTCAGATCTTCTGGCCTTTGAAAAGCTGGCCTTTCTGAATGACACGGAATACAAGTGCAGCAGCCCAGGGCTGAGCCTTGATCAGCTTTTCTGTAGCTTTCAGCAGATCTCCTGCGCTTCCGTCAACATCAGTTGCCTCATACTCCATATCAGCGCCTTTTTCGCCGATGAATTCGTATTTAGGATTAGCACTGTTAGCAAGGATCTCCTTGATTTCCTTTTTCTTCAGGAAAGCATTAACAACGATTCTCATGATATTAAAATTCCTCCTGGAGATATTATATCACATGTATGTAAGCGCTCATATTTTTTTCAGCAGGCTCATTGGTGTCATAGTGCATCTTAATAATCAAAACGCATGCGGAAACACGTCTTTTCCGTATCCCCGTATATCACCGCGCTGTCTTCGGTTTCCATCCAGTTCACCATGATATCCTCACTGTATCTGGCTTCCTGCGCATATTCCGTCACGATCCTCACAGGGTCCTTTCCCTGCGAGGGATGTTCCAGCAGATTTTCACACAGATCAAAGTAATGCGTATTGTTCATATGCCCGTTCAGATCACAATCGCAGAACCGGACCGTATATGAATACTGACGGTCTGTTTCAGCGCGCTTCAGGGGAAGGGGCAGATCGATCTCATAGCCTGTTGTTTCTCCTTCGATGATGATGCCGTTCCTGTCAGGAAAGATCATACGGCGCGTCTGCTCATCCAGAAGCGCCCATACCGCGCTGCCTGTGATCAGGACTTCATCATGCGCATCCTTCACCCGGTAATAACGGGGGAAGAGCACATGCATCGTTGCGCCCGGCCATGTCTCAATGGTGATCGTCTCACCGTATTCCGGCATCCGTGCAATGTCTGCGCGCTGCTGAAGCACCACCCAGAGAAAGCCTCGGTCCAGGGTCATTTCCCTGCCCATCCCGAGTTCTTCCGTATGTGCGATGGAGGCTTCCTGAAGAAGCTCAAACAGCGCTGAAGTTCTCAGCTTTCTGTGCAGGTTTACATCTTTGTTTTTCAGTGTATACCGGACGGAATATGTCATTTCGCTGCCTCAGGCATGTATTTCATTGCAAGATCTGCGAGGTCGCCAAGCGTGGATATTTTATCCCATTCGCTGTCCGGGATCCGGCAGCCGAGCTCACCTTCCAGCTTTGTCAGGACAAGGATGAATCCCATGGAGTCAACATTCCCCTTTTCGTTCAGAACAGTCGTTTCTTCCAGTTCCTCGCCGAACATATCCGGCACATTGTCACGGATGATCTTTCTGGCTGTTTCCAGTACTGCTTCTCTTGTCATTTCTCAATCTCCTTCCCGACTTCCCAGCGTCGGATCTTGCCTGTTGCAGTTTTCGGCAGTTCATGACCCAGTATGATCACATCCGTGAAACGGTGTCCTCTGGGAACCTGCTTCATCGTTTCCCGCAGCGCTTCACTGACTGCTTCACTGCTCATATTGGTCCTGCCCAGGACAAGCACAGGCCTGCTGTTCCTGAGCACCAGGCATACATCATCTGTATGCAGTGTATTTCTGATCGTTGCTTCATATTCCGGCAGGAAGATCTTTGTGCCGTCCGGCAGAACAAGGATCTCTTTCTTCCTTCCGGTAATATGCAGCAGCCCGTTTTCATCAAATTTTCCGAGATCCCCTGTATGCAGGATCCCGTCTTTCAGAACGGCTTCCGTATCCGCTTCGCGTTTGTAGTAGCCCTGCATCATGCATGTCGGAGCACTGATCAGGATCTCTCCGTCATCCGCAAGGACGATCGTATCATCCGGGCAGACTGCCATCGCACCGGGATCACCGGATGTGCTGATCGCAACGCCGGAGCTTGTTTCCGTCAGACCATAGCCGCAGGCAAGACGGATCCCCTTCTCTTTGACAGCAGATATCAGCTGCTCGCTGCACGGTCCTGCTCCGACCAGGATCAGCCCGAGTTCCTCATTCAGCAGACGGTGCTGCAGCAGGAATCCAAGCAGACTGGGAACCAGCGAGACGGCAGTCGGCCGGAAATAACTGCAGTCATCAATGTAATGACGCGGGCCTCTGCCAAGCGCAACGCATGCCCCGCAGGACAGTCCCCACAGCAGACCGCATACAAATCCGAATACATGTGACAGCGGCAGTACATTCAGCAGGATGTCATCCTCCTTAAGCTCCAGCATACAGCTTCCGTTATAAGCGCTCTGCATCAGCGATGCATCGCTCAGCACGACTGCCTTAGCACGTTCTGTTGTGCCGCTCGTAAAAAAGAGGATCTTCCCGGCACCATCTCTGACGCCGACAGTCAGCGCATCCCTGCACGCGGACACGACCGTTTCTTCTCCCCACAGCTGATCAATGTCCGTATATGCGATCAGCGGGATCAGCTGTTCCGGGCTCATCTGTCTGTCCAGCATGACGATCTGTTTTCCGGCAAGCACAGCCGAAAACAGCGCCAGGATGCATTCATAGCTTCCGTCTGCCAGAATACCCAGACAGGTAAAGGATTCTTCGGCATACCTGTCGCGGCATGCCAGGACATCCTGATAAAACTGTCCGTATGTAATACGCTCAGGACCATCCTTCAGAAATGCGGTCCTGGTTCCATGATGCTCAGCCTGTCTGATCAGAAGGTCTTCAAAATCCCTGTATCTGATTGTCATATCCGGTTCCTCTGAAAAGATGATAACATATTCGTGCAAAATTTAACAAACCGTTCTATAATTCTTATGGTGGTTTAACCAATTTATCGGAGGAAAGAATATAATGGACAAAAACATCAAGATCGCCATTATCGGTGCCGGTCCTGCAGGTCTGTCAGCAGGTATGTACCTCGAACAGAAGGGATACGAGAACTATACGATCCTGGAAAGAAACGATCATGTCGGCGGCAAATGCCATTCCCCTCACTATAACGGCAGACGTTATGAGATGGGTGCTATCATGGGCGTGCCTTCCTACTATGCAGTACATGACGTTGAAGAATTCTGCGGCATCACACATGACGGACCGAAGCTGAACCGCAACTACAAGGACAAGCACGGCAAAGTCATCGAACCGTTCAACCCGAAAGCCAACATCCTCAGAGCTCCTCATCTGCTGAAGATGAAGAACCAGATGAAGAAGTTCGCTGAACTCCTCGAAACAAAATACAAGGGATATGATGTCAACGGACACAGAGGCGTTGCCCAGGGCCGTTATGACGGCTATGCTGTTACTCCGGGCCGTGAAAAGGTATCCGGTGAAAACCCGAACCTGAAAGACCTGGCGCTTCCCTTCAAAGATTTCTGCAAGCTGAACGGCGTTGACCTGGTTCAGGAGATCTGGATCGGCCCCTTCACATCATTCGGATACGGCTACTTTGATGAAATCCCTGCAGCATACGTTCTGAAATACCTCGATTTCCAGACAACGATGAACTTTGTCAACATCAACCTTTGGACATGGAAGGAAGGAACACAGTTCATTTGGGAATCCCTGAATGCCAAGCTGAAGAACCATGCACGCCTCAACAGCGACATCACAAAAGTCGAAAGAAAAGACGGCAAGGTATATATTACAGTCAACGGAGCAGTTGAAGAATATGACAAGCTGATCGTTACTGCACCTCTGCAGTTCTTCCCTGAATACGCTGACGCACGTGAAGACGAGAAAAACTTCTTCTCCAAGATCGACTACGAACGCTATGATGTTCTCGCAGTCGAAACAAAGCCGGAAGATCATCCGGAGATCTCCTACTATGTATTTGACAACATGACACCGGAACGCTACGGTCATCTGATGGTCTATTACAGAAGATGGAGAGATGAAGTCAACCAGGTCATCACAACATATGCGCTCAGAAAGCACAAGGACAAGCCTGAGATCCCTTATGAACAGTGCAAACAGACTGTACTGTGCGATCTGCAGGATATGGGCAACCCCGCATCCGCTGTTGTCAATGAGAAGTCCTGGTATTACTTCCCGCATGTCTTCACAAAAGACTACGCTGATGGCTGGTATGACAAAGTCGAAGCAATGCAGGGCAAGTATGATACATATTATGCCGGTGAGATCATGTCCTTCGGTGACATGGATGAAACAGCTGAGTACTCCAGAGAACTCGTAGACCGTTTCTTCTGATCTTTCCCTTAAACAAGCACACAGGCTGCCGGACGGCAGCCTGTTGTTTTATTATTCGGATCGTTCCGTGTTCAGGAACTGTTCAAATTCTTTCAGCAGATATTGTTTGCTGGCTTCGGGATCACGCTGCTCCAGTGTGTCATACATGCCGTGCAGCAGTTCCGTGCATACAGGAGCACCAAGACTGCGGATCGCACGTTCCCAGAATGTCAGGGTGACGTAATCAAATGAGTTGAACAGCAGCGGCAGGATAAAGTTGCCGGAACTGACGCAGACCTGATGATGGAACCTGAAGAAGATCTTTGCAAGCTGATTGGGGATCACGCGCTCACTCTGCACATACGCTTCGGCTTCCGCCAGAATGTTCTTCAGTTCGGATAAGTCGCAGTCATTGCGCTGTGCAAGCAGTTCGATCGCTTTTCCTTCCAGCGCCATGCGCATTTCAAGCATGTCCTGGATACGCCTGCCGCCGAAGCTTTCACCGCTGATCCGGATGATCATGTTGAGCGTTTCGATATTGCCTGTTTTCGCAAAGTCTGCCACATATGTGCCGTGTCTCTGGTTGGTAACGACAAAACCCATGCGTTCCAGATCTGCCATGGCCAGATGGACGGCAGACTTGGAGACTTTTGTCCGGGCAGCCAGTTCACGTTCTGTCGGCAGCCGGTCACCGGGCATCAGTTCTCCTTTGATGATCATTTCTGCAATTCTTTCGACAAGAAGGTTCCTGACGGTTGGTGTTTTGATGACTCCGATATCCATATATTTCCTCTCAGCAACACAGAAAGAGTATCATAACTGCACCCTCAGTTCAATCGACATGATTGACCCCGATGAGGCGGGTCTCCTATAATATTGGTGGTTAAACCAATCATACTGTATATGGAGGTTATCATGGCTTTCTACAAAGACAAATACGATGTCATTGTCATCGGCGGAGCACTTGCCGGAATGAGCTGTGCCATGAAGCTGGCATCAGAAGGAAAATCCGTTCTGATCCTTGAGCGGCACAATCTGCCCGGCGGTCTGGCAACATCATTCGTGCGCAGCGGCATTGAAATGGAAGCGACTCTGCATGAAATGATGTCCATCGGACCTGAGGAACGTCCTTTGTTCATCCGTCAGTACCTGGATGAGATGGGCGTCAGGATCAACTGGCTGAGAGTGCCCGAAGCTTACAGACTGCTCTCACCCAAAGACAGCATTGACATCGTCATCCACCCCGGCAGAAGGGATGACGGCACCTGGATCGCAGCTGATGAGATCGAAGCGCAGTATCCGGGTTCAAGAGACGAGGTCAACCGTCTTCTGGAAACATGCAAGAGCGTTTATGAATCCGTGCTCTTCCTGAACGAAAACACAGCATCCAAGCTGACTCTGCTGCTGAAGCATGAACCGCTGACAAAGACAGCAGGCTACAGCGCACAGGAAGTCATGGACAAGGCATTCCATCTGTCCGATGACGTCAAGCATATCCTGTCTGCTTACTGGATCTATGTCGGTCAGCCGATCAGCACGCTCCCGTTCACGATCTATTCCTTCCTGATGGCCGACTACCTGCTCGGCGGCAGTTTTGTTGCGAAAGGATTCTCTCACGAGATGTCCGCCGCAATGGCAAAACGATGCGAAGAGCTCGGCGTGCAGTATGAATACTGCCAGGATGTTGAAAAGATCCTTGTCAGAAACAATCATGTATACGGCGTCAGAACAAAGCGTGGAGATGAGATCCATTGTGACTACATTGCCAGCGCACCTTATCCGAATGTCGTATATGCGAAGATGATCGAGCCGCAGTCAGAAGTTCCTGTCATGGCAAGAAAGTATGCCAATGCAATGCCGATGGGCGTTACGACATTCAGTGTCGTCATGCAGCTGGACAAACGGCCGGAAGAGCTCAACATCAATGATTATTCCGTATTCTCCAGCAATATCCCCTTTGATACGGACGTCTTCTGGAAACAGGGCAGAAAGCTCGGGAACTGGTCCAATCTGACGACCATCTGTCTGAACTACGCAAATCCCGATGCAGTACCGGAAGGAAAGACATCGCTTTCCATCACATTCCTGCCTCTGCCGGAAGCGTTCATGGATATTACAGCTGATGAATATCAGGACATGAAGCGCTCTGTTGCGAAGCAGATGATCGAACAGGTTTCGGAATATCTCGGCGTCGATCTGCTGGAACATATCGAAGAGATCGAGATCGAATCTCCGATGACGATCGCTCATTATGCGAAATCATATCTTGGCGGCATCTACGGCTACCAGCATTCCATGAACAACTCCGTTGTCGCAAGACTGGAGGATGTTGAAAAGGAAATGTGGATCAAAGGCCTGGTCGGATGCGCGAGCCATCAGCTGGTAGGCGATGGCATGGCATGCAACATCAACAACGGCAAGATCGCCGCAAAAATGATCCTGGAAGAGATGAAGAAGGAGGCAAAATAAAATGAAGATCAATGGTTTTCTGCAGGATGTTCTCGGTTCCTCCCGTGTCGTCAAGGCACGCCGTGAACTCATCAGCAGCGGTTCCGAAACTGCTGTCTTCCGCGATCCGATCAATGATGTCGCACGTGAGCTTCATCCGGACACAACGCATATCAAAGTCACCAAGGTGGAAGATGTTTCTCCCACAGCCAGAAAATATACATTCGAAGCAGACCAGGGAGATGTCCTTCCGCCCTTCCAGTGCGGCCAGTATGTTTCGATCGATCTGAAGATCGGGGATACGCTGACGACCCGTCCGTATTCGATCTGCAGTGCTCCGTTTGAAGCGCGCACAGGCGAGCATCCGTTCTTCGAGATCACAGTCAGAAACGGCAGACCGGGAGTCGGCTTTGCGTCATGCTGGTTCTATGAAAATGTCAGAGCCGGCGATACATTTACAGCACATCTGCCCTTCGGACAGTTCTATTACGAACCTCTCCGCGACAGCCGCAATGTCGTTGCCCTTGCCGGAGGAAGCGGCATCACGCCCTTCTATTCCATGGCCAAAGAGATCGAACACGGCACCCTGGACATCGATCTGACGATCCTGTACGGTTCCGTGTCCACGAAAGACATCATTCTGGAAAAACAGCTGAAAGCGATCAGGTCCGATAAAGTGCATTTCGTCAATGTCATTTCCGGTGATGAAGCATATGACGGAGAAAAGGGATTCCTGACAGCAGAACTCATCAGAAAATACTCCAAAGGAGATACAACATACTTTGTATGCGGACCTCTGGCAATGTATCACTTTGTCAAAGGCGAGCTTGACAAGCTGGGCGTTCCTTCCAGACGTGTACGTATGGAAGTGTTCGGTGCACCCAGAGACATTGCCTCAGCGGAAGGCTACCCGCAGGACTTCAAGCCTCAGACATTCAGACTTCATGTCATGAGAGGCATACAGGAAGATATCATTGAAGCATCTTCACTGGAACCCTTCGCAGTGGCACTGGAACGTGCCGGCATCAAAAACCGTACAAGATGCAGAAGCGGTGCCTGCGGATTCTGCAGATGCCAGGTTCTGGACGGAGAAGTGTTCGTTCCGGCGGAAGGCGATGGCAGACGCATGGCCGACAAGGAATTCGGATTCGTCCATGCATGTTCCGCATACCCGCTGACAGAATGCACGATCCGCATCCCCATCCTCTGATCGTACAGACAGTTTCAGCCGGAGCAGATCTCTGTTAAAATGGTCTCATGATCGGAATCGATGTAGTATCCGTTGAACGGATCGACCTGAATAACAAGAGATTCATTGAAATGGTTCTGACAGAAGAAGAACGTCAGGAACTTGCTGTATATACTGCGGACAGCCGGAGAAAAGAATACATTGCCGGCAGATTCGCAGCCAAAGAAGCAATATTCAAGGCCACACAGGACAGGAACTACCTGAATTACGCCATCCTGCATGAGCCATCCGGAAGACCCTATGTCAAAGATCATCCGGAGATCGATGTCAGCATATCCCATGACGGCGGGATCGCCGCTGCCATCGTACAGATCCATACCATGTAAAAAGCAGCCAGGCTGGCTGCTTTTCAGTTTATGCATGTGCGATACCGGCGCGTCTTGCCTCTTCCGCGACCTCTCTGGCGACTGCCGGAGCGACACGGGGATCAAATACATCCGGAATGATGTTTTCCTCATTCAGCTCTTCATCAGGGATCAGGGAAGCGATCGCCCTGGCTGCGGACAGCTTCATGTTTTCCGTTATCCCTTCTGCTCTGACATCCAGCGCACCTCTGAAGATGCCGGGGAATACGAGCACGTTGTTGATCTGGTTGGGATAGTCGGATCTGCCAGTGCCGATGATCCTTGCACCGCCTGCTTTTGCGGCTTCAGGCATGATCTCCGGCGTCGGATTTGCCATCGGGAATACGATCGCGTCTTTTGCCATGGAACGGATCATTTCTTCCGTTACGATACCGGGTGCTGATACGCCGATAAACACGTCTGCCCCGCAGAGCGCATCTGCGATTGTTCCGTCCTTATCTTCCAGATTCGTGACATCACACAGTGCAAGCTGCGCATCGTTGGCTGCGGTGCGTCTGCTCAGGATCCCGTATCTGTCGCAGAATGTCAGATGTCTGATCCCGTATCTCAGGAGCAGCTTTCCGATCGCCGTGCCGGCGGATCCGGCGCCTGAGATAACGACTCTGATGTCTTCTGCTTTTTTATTGACGACCTTCAGTGCATTGATCAGTGCTGCAAGCAGTACGATCGCCGTACCGTGCTGGTCATCATGGAATACAGGGATATCCAGGCGTTCCTTCAGTTTTTCTTCGATCTCAAAGCACCTGGGTGCACTGATGTCTTCCAGATTGATCCCGCCGAATGTCGGTGCGATGCGGCAGATCGTTTCGACGATCTCGTCAACATCCTTCGTATCCAGACAGATCGGGAACGCATCCACATCCGCAAACTGTTTGAACAGAACGCATTTGCCTTCCATGACCGGCATGCCTGCTTTCGG
>AUXO016529828.1_pt1 | contig 10905 bp, 8 predicted proteins | sample 768731 | NCBI WGS metagenome assembly AUXO01 (sample SAMN02715735, study PRJNA202380) | gut metagenome | biome: sheep rumen | host: Ovis aries | place: New Zealand: Palmerston North
TTATCAAAAACATATTTAGAAGTAAAACAAAGACCTATATATATAATTAAAGAAACAGAAAAAGATATAAGGTAAAGGAGGTTATTATGTATAGTATAATCAAAAAAATCAAAATTACTAAAAAACAACGTAAATATATTATACTTGCTTTTATTTTTTTTCTAATGTTATTTTTAAATCTATTAACACCACTTATAGCTGATGATTATTCTTATTCAATAGGATTAGATAAGAGTAGAATTAATGGTTTTAATGATATATTTAATTATCAAATATTTCATTATACATCTTGGGGAGGTAGAACTGTAGCACATACGATAGCTCAAATATTTTTACTTTTTCCAAAATGTTTATTTAGTATTTTAAATTCATTGTGCTTTGTTGGTGTGATTTTGCTTATGTATAATTTAGCAAAGAAAGAATCTGAAGAAAAACCACATCTTTTATTGATAATCTTTTTCTTGCTATATTTTTTATTGCCTGTGTTTGGTCAGAATACTTTATGGCTTATTGGATCGTGCAATTATTTATGGACTACATTATTTATATTACTCTTAGTTTTTCAATATAAGAAAGAAAAGAATCAAAAAGATTCGATTGGTAAAATAATAGGTATATTTTTATTAGGAATTATTGCTGGATGGACAAATGAGAACACAGCATTTGGTTTGATTGTGGTTATTATTGCATTTTTATTTAAAAATAAAATTGAGAAAAAAGAAATACAGAAATGGAAAATAAGTGGATTAGCAGGTGCTGTTCTAGGTTTTCTAGCTCTTATTTTAGCACCTGGTAATTATGCAAGAAAAAGTATTATAGAAGATAATTCATTCTTTTTAAAAAAAATATTTAATCGTTTTATGATATGTACAGACGGATTAGTTCATTATTTTTTACCTATTATTATTATATTTTTAGTTTTAATAACCATATACATATACAAAAAAAAGAAGATTAATATAAATGCTTATATATATTTTATAGGTGGTGGAATATTATCTATTTATCCTATGGTACTATCGCCAACATTTCCTGCTAGAACTTGGTTTGGACCTTTTGTGTTTGGAATAATAGGAATAATAGTTTTAGTAAGTGAATTAGATATAATCTTCAATAGAATGTATAAGTATATTTTTATCAATACTTTTATAGTAGTTGGTATTGTATTTGTACTTGATTATTACTATTTAGCAAAAAGTATTTATAACTTAAGAAAAGTATGGGATTATAGGACTATGTATATTGAAAAATATAAAGACAATGAAGTTATTAAGTTACCTATTTATTATCCGGATAATGTTAAAAATCCTAATTATGGACTTGATGATATTTCTAAAGATGTCAACGGTTGGCCAAATCAGGATATTTCGTATTACTATGGAATAAATGGTATTCAATCATATGAATAGTTTTATAAATAGGAGGGAAAAATGATAAAAAATATTGTATCAAATTTTAATAAATATAAATTTTTAATGCAACAATTAATATCAAGAGATTTTAAAGTAAAATATAAAAGAAGTGTTTTAGGGGTAGTATGGAGCTTATTATATCCAATACTTATGATGCTGGTAATGGCATTAGTTTTTTCAAAGATGTTTAAATTTAGCGTGCCTGGAATTAACTATTTTGTATATTTTGAAGTTGGTTTTATAATGTTTAATTATTTTAGCGAAGCTACTAATAATGGTATGACATCGGTTGTATTCAATTTTAACTTATTAACAAAGGTTTATATTCCAAAATACATTTTTCCACTTTCAAAATGTTTATTTTGTGGTATAAATTTCTTATTAACCCTTGTTCCATTGCTTTTTGTAATAATCTTTACTGGAACTATTAAACAAATATCGCTTTATTATTTATTGTTACCTTTAATATTCTTCTTTGGATTTTTATTTACAGTAGGTATAAGTTTTATTCTTTCAACTATATCAGTCTTTTTTAGAGATATGTTTTATATATATGGAATTATATTAACTATTTGGAATTATGCAACACCTGTATTTTATGATATTTCAATAATTCCAGGCTTTTTACAGAAAGTATTTAAATTGAATCCACTATATTGTTATATAAACAGTGCAAGGGATATCATATTATATGGTAATTGCCCTTCAATTTTAAATATTATACTAATGATTGTTTATGGTGTGTTAGCAGTAATAATTGGATCAATAGTATTTAAAAAACATCAAGATAATTTTGTATATTATGCATAGGAGGAATAAAAATGATAGATATAAAAGACGTATCAATGAAATTTGATATGGGAATAGAAAAAGAGTTTTCATTTAAACAATTATTTGTGAATTTGTTTGATCCTAGAAAAAGAAAAAATAAACATAAAAAATCAGAATTCTTGGCATTAAATAATGTTAACTTTCATGTTGATAAGGGTGAAGTTATAGGTTTAATTGGAAGCAATGGTGCAGGGAAATCAACTTTATTAAAAGTTGTTAGTGGTGTTATGAAACCAACTAAAGGAAAAATAACAGTAAATGGTTCAATAGCACCTATGATTGAACTCGGTGCTGGATTTGATTCAGAATTAACTGCTAGAGAAAATATATATTTAAATGGTGCTGTATTAGGATATTCAAAAGAGTTTATTAATGAAAAGTTTAATGAAATAGTTGAGTTTTCTGAACTTATGGAGTTTTTAGATGTACCAATTAAGAATTATTCATCTGGTATGATTGCTAAGCTTGCATTTTCAATAGCTACTGTTGTAGATCCAGAGATTTTAATAGTAGATGAAATATTATCAGTTGGTGATATAAAATTTCAAGAAAAAAGTAGAAATAAAATGATGAGTATGATTCATGGAGGTACAACTGTTTTATATGTTTCTCATTCTCTGGAGAGTATTAGAGAATTATGTACGAAAGTAGTATGGTTAGAACATGGTACTGTAAAAATGATTGGAGATCCTGATGAACTATGTGATGCATATTATTATTATCAAATGGGCGAAACGATAGAAGAGGCGAAAAAGAAGAGTAAGAAAAGAAATAAATAGGGTAAATTATTAAATACTGGAGGCTAACTATGAATTTAATTAATAAGAAAATAATTAGATTATCAAAATCACTTAAGATGAAAAAAAAAGATAATAAAATATTTATTGAGAATAAGTCTGACTATAAGCAAAAAGCGATGTTTATACACTCAATTAAAACAAAGAATAATTGCCTAAATATATATTCAAAAGGAAACAAAGAAGCAGAAGAAAGAGTTACTATAAAAGTTTTAAATAAAAAATTTAAAGTAATTGAATCTATAGATATTAATACTAATTGTTATTTAAAAAAATTACCTTCTAAAGTATATATTGCTTTATCTGTTTTACCAAATTCTAGTATTGAAATAACAAATCTAGGTGTTAGCTATGAAAATGAAAAAATATATGATTATTTTAAAGGACAAATATTACTAATTTGTCCTGGTTATCCAATGGAAAAGAATAAATACTTGTTTTCCTTTGTTCATTCTAGAGTTTTAGAGTATAAAAAACAGCAAATGAATGTTGATGTTGCTGTAGTAAACAAACAATATATAGACAAGACAGAATTGGCAGAATTCGAAAATATTCAATATATAAGAACTGGATATAATGAGATAAGAACATTATTACAAACTAAGAAATACGATAAGATATTAGTTCATTTCTTTTCTCCAGAATTTTTTCAAATTTTAGAACCTCAGGATTTATCTGATACACAAATAATTCTATATTCACATGGAACAGATTCTTTGTATAAAGCTTATGATCGAATTGGAAGACCTTATTTTGTAAATGATTTTGAAATACCAGAATGGTTCAGTAAGTCTTTTCCTTTAAGGGATTATTATATAAAAAAGTATAATAATTTGCCAAATGTTAAATTTGTATTCGTATCTAATTGGGCAAAGAAAATGAGTGAAGAACTGCTACATATTAAATATAACAATTGTGAAGTAATTCCATGTTTTATTGATGAAAAACAATTTCCTTATGAGAAAAAAAATCCTGAATTAAGAAAGAAAGTATTTGTACTAAGAAAATATGATGATTTGAATTCTTACTCAATAGATATAGATGTTAGAGTAATACTTGAATTGAGTCATAGAGAAATATTTAAAGATATGGAATTTGATATTTATGGTGATGGAAGTATTCATGATAAATTACTTGAACCATTAAGAAATTTTTCTAATGTTCATATTTATAAAAAGTTTTTATCACATGAGGAAATAAAAAATATGCATAAGAAACATGGTATAGGTTTATTTGCCACAAGATTTGATACTCAAGCTGTATCTGCTTGTGAAGCTGCTATGTCTGGATGCGTTGTAATAAGTTCTAAAAATGTTGGAACATGTGAATATATAAGCCCTAAAATGAATACTTTTTGTAATACAGAAAATATAAAAGAATATGCTGATTTGATAGAAAAAATATATAATAATCCAAAATTGTTTTCTGATTTATCAGCGATGATGCATGATTCAGTTATGAAAACATGCAGCTATGATTATTCCATTAAAAAAGATTATGAAATGATAAAAAAATTTAAAGGGAAAGAAGAAATTAATATACCAATTATTTCAGAACAACCATTGTTATCTATTGTTATTCCATCATATAATGTAGGTAAGTATATAAAGGGCGGAGTAAAGTCTTTATTAAGATCTAAATATGCAGACAAACTGGAAATAATTGTAGTAAATGATGGTTCTAAAGATGATACAGTTAAAAAGTGTGAAGAGTTACTTAAAAAATATAAGAATAATAATACTATAGTTAAAATTATTGATAAAGAGAATGGTGGACATGGTTCAACTATAAATAAAGGGATTGAAGTTGCCACCGGTAAGTATTTTAGACTTATGGATGGTGATGATTATTTCATAACTGAAAACTTAGATAAATTTCTTCAAAAATTAGAAAAAGAAACAAGTGATATAGTTCTTACAAATTATATAGAGGATTTTGCTATTACTACTGTATATAATCCAGTTATTATATATCCTAATTTGACACCTGGGGTACAATATAATTTAGATGATATGTACTATAATGGTAATGAATATGGATTTATAACATATGGCCCATTATTGCCAACTTCTACATATAGGACCGAAGTGTTAAAAAATGCTAATTTTAAAATAGATGAAAAGTGTTTCTATGTTGATATGGAGTATAACTTAATAGGATATATTAATTCAAAGACTGTAACTTATTATCCACTTAATATATATAATTATTATTTAGGTAGACCAGGACAATCTATTTCAAAAGATTCATATAGAAGGAATATATTACATCATGAGACTGTTTGTATTAGATTAGTGGAGGAATATACAAGAAAAAAAGATTTTTTATCATATAATAAAAGGAACTATTTATTGAACTGCATAATTTATCCAATGTGTAAGAGACAATATGAATTATCAACAGAGTTATTTAACAACAATAAGTATTTTATGTCATATGATAACCGATTAAAACAATATAGTGAATTTTATAATAATGATCAAATTGTTGGAAGAAAAGTAAAGGCACATAGATTATCTAGAGGACATTTAATAAGAGTATATAATTTTCTTATGAAAATAAAAGGAAGGAGACACAAATGAAAGCGATTAATAATCTAATAATTGGAGCAGGTATTTCAGGACTAACTTATGCCAATTATTGTGATGATAATTATATAATTGTTGAAAAAGAAAATGAAGTAGGAGGATACTGTAAAACATTTAAAAGAGATGATTATGTATGGGACTATGCAGGACATTTCTTTCATTTTAAGACTGAGGAATTTAAAAAGAAATTTTTAGATAAAATGTCTCAAGATGATATAGTTTATAATGATAAATGTACAAAAATATTATATAAAGGTAAATTTATTGATTTTCCATTCCAGACTAATATTCATCAATTAGATAAAGAAGAATTTATAGATTGTTTATATGATTTGTTTAATAAAGAAGAAAAAGATAATTATGATAATTTTTTAGACATGCTTTACGGAAAATTTGGTAAATCAATAGTAGAAAAGTTTTTGAAACCATATAATGAAAAATTATATGCCACAGATTTAAAAAATTTAGATGTAGATGCAATGGGGAGATTCTTTCCATATGCTGATAAAGAAGCAATAATTAAAAATATGAAAAATCATAGTGTTAATTCTTATAATAGTAGTTTCTTATATCCTAAAAAAGGTGCTGGTAGCTTTATTAAAATTTTATATGATGCACTTGATAAGGATAAAGTTTTACTAAATACAAGTGTAGTAAATATAGATTTAAAAGAAAAAATTGCTACTTTATCTAATGGTGAAACAGTAAAATATGAATATTTAATTAATACAATGCCACTTAACAATTTCTTAAAATTAATAGGTGGACATGATGAGTTATTAAATAAGCTTTCCTATAATAAAGTTTTAGTATTTAATTTAGGTTTTGATAAACCTTCGCCATTATGTACTAAAGAACATTGGATATATGTTCCAAATAAAGAATGTAATTATTATAGAGCAGGTTTTTATAATAATATCCTAGGCACAGATAAACTTAGTATGTATATTGAAATAGGTTATCCTAAAGATGCTGTTATTACAGATAATATGATAAAAGAACAATTAGATTTAACAATTGAAAATCTAAAAAAAGAGGGTATTGTTAGTGATGATATGAACTTAGTTGATTATGTATCGATAATAATGGATCCAGCTTATGTTCATATTAATACTGATACTAATAGAGATATAGAAAAATTAAAGGAAGAATTTAAAGATTTAGGTGTTTATACAATTGGTAGATACGGTGCATGGATATATAACAGTATGGAAGACTCAATGATTACTGCAAAAGAATTAGCTGAAAAATTGAATTAAATTGACATAGGAGGGATTTACAACATGAAAAAATATATTCACTGTTTTGTTAAAGAGAATCATAGTGTATCTAACTTTGAACAAAAGTGTATTAATAGTTGGATAAAAAAACTGTCAAATAATTTTGAAGTGAAATATTGGACAATAGAGGATTTGAATAATTTTAATGATAATTTTGCAAAAAAAATATATTCACTTGGTATTTACGAGGTTAGAAAAAAGTTTTTGGAATTATATGTTTTATATAATTATGGTGGATTATATATTGATACAAATTTGGAATTGGTAGCTAATATTGATGATTTATTTAAAGATTGTAATACGTTATTAGGAGTTGATGAAAGAAATAATATAAATCCAAGTATTTGGTATGAATCTAAACCTAGGAGTTATTTAACAACAAAGTTATATAAAAAGTATAAAGAAAATTTCGAAAAAGGTAAATGCAATAGTTATTACTTAGATATGTCATTATTATTAGAAGAATGTATTGAAGATTTCGATCCTACTAAACAATGTATTCAAAATTTAGATAATAATATTAGGATTTGTAGCTATGACTATTTTTATCCATATTCTTTTGATGGACATACAAAAAACAAGACAAATAATACAAGAGTATTAAATTATTTTCATTATGATTATATAACACCAAAAGGTAAATTAAAAAATTTGATTTATAGCATAACAGGAGAAACAATAGCAACTATGTTTTTTAAATTATTTAAATATCTAAAGAATATAATGAATTATATATTAAAACCATTAATCAATTATAAGCATCACAAAACAAAGAATACAAAAGAACATCAAGTTTTAGTGAAATCAGCCTTAAAAAAAATAGATGGGTATCATGATAAGTATTATGTAGTATTTCATAACCCTGAGTTTACAGGAGTGTCTAATGCTACTATTGAATTATTTGAAAATTGTATACCATGTGGTGAACTAATTTCTAAATCAGAAATAAAAATGATTGCTGATGCATTAATCAAAAATAATATTAAAGAAGTTGTATTCAGTGGCTTTTGTATTGGATGGGCTTCTTTAGCTAAACTATTATATAAAAATAATATTATTTGCAAGACGTATTTTCATGGTAGCCATTCTCAATATGGAGATGTATATGGTTGGAAAATGAACAAACAAATATTTGAATTAGAGAGAAAACATATAGTAGAAGAAATGGCTTTCTGCAAAAAAAGCATTATTGGTTTCTATAAGGATAAAGGATGTAATGTAACTTTCTTAAGAAATTTAGTTAATATTAACTACAAGATTAAAAAAGTAAAACATTCTAATGATATTTTTAGAGTAGGAGTTTATGCTGTTCAGACAACTAACTGGAAAAAGAATGTTTTTTCAAGTTTAGGCGCTGTTGCACTTATGAAAAATGTATTGAATAAAAAAATAGTTGTTGATATAGTCCCAAAATCTAATATTGCTAATGATTTTATGCAAATATTAGGTATAGATACAGATGGTATAGAAACGGCTATAAAACGAGAAAAATTACTTGAAAGAATGAGTAAATGTGATATTAATTTATATGTAACATATACAGAATGTGCTCCTATGTTACCACTAGAAAGTTTTTATGTAGGAGTTCCTTGTTTAACCGGAAATAATCATCATTATTTCCATGATAGTAAGTTAGAAAATTATTTGGTTGTGGATAATGAGAATAATCCTGAAGATATAAGAGAAAAAATAATTAAATGTATTGATAATAAAGATAAAGTAATGGAGTTATATACTGAATTCAAAGATAATAATTTAATAGAAGGAAAAAAACTAGTTAAAAAGTATTTAAATATTAAAGGTGAAAGAAATGAAAAATAATGTAGTAGTAGCAAAAAAGTCAACTGATTATCGAGAGGCAATTAATTATTCGTTTGGCTTTAATAATATAGTATATTTAGATGATAATAAAAAAGTTTCAGATTTAAGAAAAATTGCTCAAACAATATCTAAAAATAGTAATGTAACATTTTTTAATTTTGATGAAGATAGTAGACAAATTTTATGCTTTTTACCTAGAAATACAAATATTAATGTTATATTTCAATATTCAATTTCAGAATTATCAGATATAAGTATTTATAATCAATTATTACTATTATTAAAGTATGTTGATAGCAATAAAATAAATAACATTTATTGTTTGAATCATTCGATGTATTTAGTTTTTAAAGACAAATATAAATTCAAATATCTTAATTTAGATACTAGAATATTTGAACCCGATAGTGGAAAAGGTATAGGAATAATAGCACATCCTGGTGATTATTATGCCGGTATTATGAATGAAGTTAGTGCCATAACTTTAACAGATTATAATTCAGTCAAAATTTGCAAACCAGAAAAAGTAGTAGTAAGATTTAATAGAAGATTTGGACTTAGAACAATTAAAACTAAAACACTTGAAAATACTTTAAGCCATAATGAAATTAATTTATATGTAAACTTCTGTAATATTAGCTATGCATTAATATTACAAAGTATGGATAAAGGTATACCTTGTATTGTTGGAAATACAGACTTCTTTGATGATAATAAAATACTAAAAGAAAAATTAGTATTAAAAAGTGATGATAGCATTGATGAAATAAAAGAGAAGATTATTCTTGTAACAAAAGAAAAAGACAAAGTTTTAAAAGAGTATAAAAAATTCAGAAAATTGTACTCTGCAAAAGCTAAAAAAAGTTTAGATGAGTTCAATAAAGATTTAATATGAAATTATCAACATATAATAAATGCTTTAATATAAGAAATAGGTAAGTAATAATGATAAAATCTTATTATCATTATTTACATAGCTAGTTTTTTTATTAAACGATAATAAACAGTATTAAAATTAAATGAAGGTAGTAATTACAAAGAATCAAATAACAATTGAAAAAATAGTAAAGGATTATAAAAACTATTATCTGGATATTTATGCTTATTATTTCAAGAATTTCGCTTATGTGTGGAATAATACTTGAAGTTGTAGTAAAAAATATAGACAATTATTTGAATTAGTATTAATAAGAGCAAGGAGGGAAAATGATAAATAAATTAAAGAATAATAAATTATTTATGCAAATTTTTAAATTTGGTTTTGTTGGTGGAATTGCATTTATAATTGATTATGCTGTATTAATTTTTTGTAAAGAAGTACTTAATCTTGATGTTTTAATATCAGCAGCTATTGCTTTTTCTATTTCCGTAGTATTTAACTATATATTAAGTATTAAATGGGTATTTGATGTAAATCAAGAAAAATCAAAAAGTAAAAATTTTATATTATTTATTGTATTTAGTATAATTGGATTAATATTAACAGAATTAATTATGCATGTTGGAGTAAAAGTATTAGATTTTAATTATCTAATTGTTAAAATAGTCGCCACTGCAATAGTTATGGTATTTAATTTTATTACTAGAAAAATATTTTTAGAAAAATAGAAAGATATAATCATCTTTCTATTTTTTTAGGAAATTATCTAGTTTTAAAATTTTTATTTTATTCTTATCTATATCAATATACTTATCATTCAAATAAAAATAGTAATTATTTATTTGATTATATTTATTAATATAACCATTAGTTTCTTTTCCAGGAATAATAATATTTTTTCTAACTAATGGATTGAATTTTTCTTTAATTACTGATTTTATATTTTTCTTGTCATTAAATCTATTATAAGTAGTTACAAAGTCTTTAACAGTTAAATTACGTTTCATTGTAAGAATATATTCTAATGTTTGTAAATTATCTTTAGTAAGTCTAGAATTACATAATTCACTTATAGTATGAATTACATATTCTTTTTCAAATTCACTTTTTACATTTTTTAGTAAATATTCAAGAAATAAAGTAATATTACCAGTTTTTCTAGTTGTTACTATTGTTGGTTCATAGTTTCTTTGATTAAATGCAATACCTCTATTAAATATTATATATGGATATATTTTATTATTTAATAAATACCACATAGAGGTAGTACGACTAGTTCTACCATTAATATCAAAA
>AUXO010824719.1_pt1 | contig 10903 bp, 10 predicted proteins | sample 768731 | NCBI WGS metagenome assembly AUXO01 (sample SAMN02715735, study PRJNA202380) | gut metagenome | biome: sheep rumen | host: Ovis aries | place: New Zealand: Palmerston North
TATAGACACTTCTTAATAATGAAACTCCTCTGTCAGCCTCGATTTCTCGATCAGCCTGCGGTAAAGATCACACGTTTTAAGCAGCTCCTCGTGAGCGCCTGCTGCGTTCACTTTTCCGGCGTCCATCACTACGATCTGATCCGCTTTCTCAACAGATTTAAGTCGATGGGACACAATAATGACCGTTTTCCCGGTAATCAAGCGGTTCAGCGCCTCCTGTATCTTTCTCTCGTTTTCTATGTCCAAGCTGGCGCTGATCTCATCAAGCAGAAGAATTGGCGCGTTGTTAAGCAGCGCCCTCGCGATCGAAATCCGCTGGCGCTCTCCGCCGGAAAGCTTACTTCCGTTTTCCCCGATGGGCGTATTGTAACCATCAGGCAGTTTTTCTATAAACTCTTCACAGTTGGCCAGTCTGGCCGCCTTACGAACCTCCTCGTCCGCAGCATCGGGTCTGCCCATACGAATATTGTCGAGAACCGACGCATTGAACAGAATCACGTCCTGAAATACGAAAGAGACCTTTTCAAACAGCGCGTCCGTCGAAATTTCCTGTATATCGCGGCCGTCGATTCGAATGCTTCCGCCGTCATAAACATACAGCCGGGATACCAGTCGCAATATCGTGGATTTTCCACAGCCTGACGGTCCCACAATAGCTGTTACCCGGCCCTGCTTTGCCGTAAAAGAGGCTCCGCTAATCACCTTGGTTTCATCGTTATAGGCAAAAAATACATTCTCAAGCTCTATATCGAATGACTGCAGCTCGACATCTTTCCCCGTCTGTGTTGGTGTGTTCCGCAGTTCATTGATTCGGTTCACTCTGGCCTCCAGATAAAAGAACTCTGCAAAATATTCCTCCAGAGCGCCCACCGTATCCACCAGCCGCATAGAAGCCAGCAGGAAACCGATCACGAAAATAAGCTGAACAGTGCCGGCGCGCAGAAGCGCGGCGGCAACCACGGCAATCACGCCAATACTCAGCTTCATGACCGCCGTCGACAACAGGATCGGAGCGGCCTGCGTCAACTCCGCGCGAAGGCGCAGCCGCTCGGCATCGTCCAGAGATTTTGCCACCGCCTGATAATTTTCTTCTTCAAAGCCGCAGCTTTTTATCTCCTGCTGAAGCTCAACGGCTTCCTGAAACGCCTCCGTAGTTTCCCTGGTTTTCCAGAAGTACTTCTCTGTCCATCGCTTTTGCGCCCTTTGAGACACAAACATCAGCACAAGTCCTGCCGCGAGAGGAATCAGGGTCGCAATTCCCAGAATCGGATTTGACACCACAAGCAGGACCGCCATTGCGATCAGGAAAAAGATATAGGCGATGCAGCGGGGGATGGAATGGCTCATGGCGTGCTCAATGTCTGTCACATCCTGCATGATAGTCTGCGCCAAATCGCTCAAATCATGTCTGGAATAACAGGACAGCGGCAGTTTTCCCAGCCGGTCCGCAATCTCCATCCGCAGGGCGGTAGCTTCTTTATAAGTAGCGTTAAACGTCAGCACATATTCGCGGTCAATGATAACGTACAAAACCACCAGCGTGATCCCGATCATGCCCGCATAATACCACGCCGGCTTTGCGACGCCCTGCAGCACATTGTCCACATAATGCATGGCGATCAGCATAAGAGCCATATATCCCGCGTTCGCAAGAAAAGAGACAAGCGCCGCGCGGACTGCCGCTGCAGCGCCGCTGTCCGTCAGACCGAATTTCTTTTTCAACAAAGTCTTCATATTACAACCCTCCACTCGTTCGCTTCCATAAACTCCTTCTGAAGTTTTTTGTAGACGGAGTCACCGGCCATCAGCTGTTTATGTCCTCCGCGCTCAATTACCTTCCCGTTGTCCATGACCAGAATTTCATCCACATCCGTGATGGAGCTCAACCGGTGGGCAATCATGATCACAGTCTTGCCCTTCATGAGATTCGCAAAAGCCAGCTGCAGATCATACTCGTTCTCCGGGTCCGCGGCAGCGGAGGCCTCGTCCAGAATAACAATCTTCGAATTCTTCAGAATTGCTCTCGCGATGGCTATTCGCTGTACCTCACCTCCGGATAGGTGCACTCCTTTCGCCCCTATGATCGTATTCTCGCGTTCTTTCAATTTATCCAGAATTTCATCGCACTGCGCTAGATGGAGTGCCTCCATTACTTCATCGCGGGAGGCACCGGGCCGTCCCAGGCGCACATTCTCATAAATGCTCTTCTTGAACAGTTTCGCATCCTGAAACACATTGGCAATATTGCGTGCCAGCGCATGTTCGGAATATTCACTGATATCATATCCTCCGATAAAGATCTGTCCTTCATCCAGACGGTAAAACCCGGAGATAAGCTTGGCCAGCGTGGATTTTCCCGATCCGGAAGCTCCTGCCAGCGCATAGGTTTTCCCCTCCTCGAACCGAAGAGACAGATGCTCGATGATTTTCTTATCCTCATAGCTGAATGTCACATCTCTCAGCTCAATGGAATACCCCTTCATGCTTTCTCTTTGTCCGGCCGAAATCTTTTTCTCTTCCATCTCCGTAAAGAGTGTCTCTATCTTTTCGATGCAGGCAGACGCCTGGTATATATACATCCCTACGTACATCACCTTGTTGAGTGCCAGATAAAGGACGCCGTTGAACAGCGCGTAAAAAAGAAAGACGACCAGCTGCTCTCTGGGCTCCCTTGATCCTCCATAGCCAAAAAACAGCACTGCCAGGAATATCGCATTATAAAACACCTGAAAAAGCACATACCACCTTCTGCAGCTCAGGCTGTACTGCAGAGCCAGGTTCGCATACTCCGTGACCGATCGATAAAACTCCTTCAGCGACGTCACGCTGGTTCTGAAAATCTTCAGCACCTGAATTCCGCGCACATACTCCACCGCGCCGGCACCCATTTTGTCCGATGCCGCCATATACTGCTTCATAAAATTCTGATCACCCATCATATTTTTCATAAACAGCATTCCGGCCAGAAAACTGCCGGTAAACAGCACGCCGATCCGCCAGTCAATATAGAACGTCAGCGGAATTCCCAACAGCGGGGCGAACACGGCAGTAGTGAGATCCGGTATCAGATGCGCGACACTGGAGTGAGTCATTGCCGTGTTGTCGTCAATGATCTTACGAATGCGTCCCGATTCGTTTCGATCGAAGAAGCTGAAGGACGCATCCATCAGGTACATGATCCCCTGCTTCTATTTTTGCGCTGCTTTTTTCTGTTTACCTTGTCGCGGCGGAGACCGATCACGACTGCACGGGAGAAGACTGCCCGATCTGCGCAGTTACCAGCCTTCCGCAGAAGATATTTTAAGAATCTCCACTTGCGATCTTTGTGCAGAACACCTCGGAAAAGAATCAGCAGATTCTTTCCATGGACTCCATGCAAAGCACAACCCGAAAAGATGCGGAGGCTGGGACAAGTTATCTTTCCATCATGGAAAATAATCTGGATGTTCTGAAAAAAACATTGAAGTAAAACGAGTTATTCGGTTAATCGAATGCCTTATTAACGACTATGACAATCAAAAGAAGGAGCGTAATTGCGCTCCTTCTTTGTTTTCCGTAAAATTTGATATTGTTTGATCAGTTCAGTCCAAATGAAAAACCAATTCAAGATCCTTGCTGACCGGACTGTTGTCCGGATAAGTTTCCATAATATCAGCCATGTAATCCCACCATTTTCTGTTTACAACAGTGTTGGTGCTTTCTGTCCATTTTTTCTCGTCGTCAATTTCAATATAACCAAAAAGAATCCCGGTTTCATAGTCGTAAAAGATAGAATAATTGTGTCCGCCATATTCGCGGATAAGATCAATCATTTCAGGCCAAATCTGATCATGCCTTTTACGGTATTCTTCTTCTTTGCCCCTATGTAATTTCATTTTGAAGCCTTTAATCATGTGTTCCCCCCTTGAATTACTTCATATGCCTGAGCGCCTCGGCAAAGGCCAATATGGTAAGAGATTGGCCATATGCCATTGGTGCAATCAGAATATTCCTGTAGTGTTCGGCGTTCATGCCCATTCCTGTTCCTCCGGAAACGTTCAAGACAGTTCCATCTTCCGCAACGTTATTCATAATAGCGAGAATTGCTTTCTCGGCGACCCTGACGCAGCTGTCATCCAGAATCCCCATACGAATCCCTTTAAAAATACCGGCGGCAATTGCGGCTGATCCAGAGGCTTCTTCATAACTTGTCGAATCGTCAAGAACAGTGTGCCAAAGTCCACTTTCAGACTGAAGCTGTTTAAGAGCGTGTACCTGCGCCTTATAGGAATCTATGATCAGTTTTTTTACGCCTGAATTGAGAGTATTGTGAAACATTTCGAGATAATCCAGTATCCCCAGCGTAAACCAGCTGTTTCCGCGACACCAAAACACACCGCCAAAGTTATTTCGTGTATTGAAAGACCATCCATGGTAGAACAGCCCTGTCTTGTTATCCTGCAGATACTTGATATGCATTAAGACCTGATGAATACTCTCATCGATCCAATCCTGCCTTTGATATTTCTGTCCCATTCGGTTCAAAAACAGGACCGTCATAAAGAGTGTGTCGATCCACATTTCATTTTCATTAAGCCGCACGCCGAGCCGATCGCCATTGGCGCTAGTAACATGCTGAAAACCGCCTTCCTGAGTCCTGGGCAGGCATGTCGTCAGCCAGTCAGCCCAGTCCAGGCATAAGGCTTCAAAATCCGGTTCCCTGCACAGCTCGTTCAGCTCAACGAGCGTGAGCAGCGGCGCGGTCGTATTGATGTTTCTTGAGGGAAGGCCATTCGCGATATTAGTCGAGAACCAGTCGATCAGAAACTCGAGATATTCATCATTCCTTTTAATTTTCATGATGTTTATCAATCCGTACAGACCGATTCCCTGCGGCCAGTCCCACTCTTTGATCCCAAAGTCTCTTTTAAAATATCCGATTTTTTCCCCTGATCGGGACAGCTCTTCCTCATTATCGGGGAAATCGAGCTTTAGCAGTTTATCAATGACCAGATCAAGTTTTCGGTTCAATTCATATTCGTCTATTCTGTACATTACTACCTCTCCTTATACGAAAGCTTTACGTTTGTGTCAGGTCAGGCCGAGGACTGTGGGAAGCCAGAGACTGAGCTGCGGGATAAATGTTACCATAAGCAAAGCGATTATAATCGCGGCCAAATAGGGAATAAGGCTTTTTATGACATCTTCTATCTTTAGCTTTGCGACCGAGCTCCCCACAAATAAGACGGATCCGACAGGAGGAGTGATTGTTCCAATTGCAAGATTCATGATCATCATGACGCCGAACTGTATATCGCTCATTCCAACACTCTTTGCGACAGGGAGAAAGATCGGTGTAAAGATAAGCAGTGCGGGAGCCATATCCATAAATGTCCCGACGATCAAAAGAATAATGTTGATGATCAGGAGAATTACAATAGGATTCTGTGAAATGTTCAGCATGGCATTGCTGATCGCCTGAGGGAGTCCGGTAAAGGAAAGAACAAAGGACAGCACGGAAGAAGCTCCTATAATCAGCATAATTGTTGTTGTGGTAATCCCTGCATTTACCAAAACTTTCTTCAGATCTTTGAAAGTAATGCTGCGATAAATAAGTACAGATAAAACAAATGCATAAATTACGGCCACGCCCGATGCTTCCGTCGGAGTGAAATAGCCCGACAGGATGCCGCCTATTATAATAACAATCAGCAAAAGAGAAGGAACCGCGTCGATCACTATTTTGACGGCTTCTCCTGCTGTGAGGCCATCTGACCTCTTCACAACATATCCGCGTTTTGAAGCGTAGAAAACTGCGACAATCATGCACGCAGCTGCCCACAGAAGCCCAGGAATCCAGCCGGCCATAAGAAGTGCCGCCACGGAGGTTCCGCCGGCTGCCGCCGAGTAAACAATGGGAGCATTCGTCGGAGGAATCAGCTGCCCGACAGGAGCGGTTGCAATATTTGTGGCCGCTGCAAAACCGTCATCATACCCATTCTCTTTTTCCATGGGAAGCATGACGCCGCCAATCGCGGTTGCCGCGGCAAGGCCGGAGCCGGAAAGAGAACCGAACATCGCATTTCCCGCAATGTTCGTCAATGCAAGTGATCCGGGGATCCTTCCCATGATTAGCAGGGCAAGGTTTATGATTTTCCTGGCAATACCACCGCTGGCCATCAGCTGGCCGGCCAATACAAAGAAAGGTACTGCCAGTAAAGAAAACGAGTCTATTCCCGTCACAAGCTTCTGCGCTGAAATAAACATCCCGAACTGAGGATTTAAAAACATGATGATGGTAACAAGAGCGCTCAGGATAATAGAAAACGACACCGGAACTTTATTTAAAAGCGTTATGACAAAAATAATCAATAATACAATTGCCGCCTGGATCTGCATTTACCTCTCCTCCTTCTTGCCGCGATTAAGTTCGTTAATCTGTCCGATTAATCGAGGGATTGTGTAAAGTATCATCAGAATTCCGCAAACCGGCACACCTAAGTAATAGATCTGCATAGGCATTCCAAGTGCGGGAGACGTCTGGCCCGCCGCGTTAACGGTTACCATAAAGCCGCCAATGATCATGACGAATAATGAAATGAACAAGACGATAACCTCAATGGCGATCTGATTAATGATTTTTGCTTTTTCCGAATAGGTGTTTGTTATAAACTCGATCGCGATGTGCTGGTTTTTTCCATAGGCATAGGGAACGCCGAGCATGGTAAGCCAGATCAGCGCGTAGCGAAGGAACTCTTCGGTCCAGGTCGCGGCATTATTCAAGACGAATCTCGTGAAAATCTGCCAAAAGTTTCCGCATACCATCGCAACGATCAGAATAACCATCACCACTTCGATGACCCTATTGAGTATTGCTATTAATTTCGTCATTTCGCAGCCTCCTCATCGGCGTCTTCGCCGTCAGTGTTCGCATATCTTTGAATGTCTTCGAACAGCTTTCGGTACTCTTCGCCTTTATTCATATAGGACTCCGCAATAGGAGCAACTGATTCGATAAGGGTCGTCTTATCAATATCTCTGTAAATTGTGACACCATGTTCTATAGCTTCTTCAATTGCAGCATCCATCATGCTGTTATACATCTGTTTAAAATTGTCATTTGTCTTGGAAAGGCACTCTTTCAGGTAGGCCTGCTGCTCCTGCGTTAAAGAATTCCAGAGCCTGGAACTGATAATATAGATATCGGGCGAGTACTGATGCTCTGTGTATGTATATGCTTTGACGAGATCCTCATGGCCATTGACCGTAAGAGCGAGTTCTGTATTTTCGGCACCGTCGACCACGCCCTGCTGCAAAGCCGTATAGGTTTCGGAAGCAGACATCGGAACCGGGGAGCCCCCCATTGCGGTGATCATTTCCATGGAAGTCGAACTCGGCATGGAACGAATCTTTTTCCCTTTGAGCTTGCTCGGATCATCTACACAGACATCATCTGTCGTATAAAAATTTCTGGCCCCGTTTGCATAATAGCCAATCGCAATAAATCCCTGGTCTTCCGTGGAATCAAATAGCTTCCACACTTCCTCGCTTCTTTCCATCGCATTGTAATAATGCTCCTGTCCAACAAACAGATATGGAACAGCAAAAATGGAATATTTGTCATCAAACTGGCTTAGTGTCTGAGATCCGACTTTGGCCATATCAAGGATACCTGCCTGCACCATCTCAATTTCTTCGTTTTCGCTCCCTAATATCCCACTTGGATAGATTTGGATTTCCAGTCCCTGGGCAGGGTCTTCCGAGACGAAATCAGCAAATTTTGCGATAGTATCCGCAATTTCTGTGCCATCCTGCTGGTTATGCGCAAGCCTGATTCTCATCCTTTCCGTGGCGTTAGACCTGGATACAGAGATGAAAATGCCAATGACTGCGATCAAACCTACAATCATAAGAGCGGCACCAAATTTTTTAAATAAGCTCATGTTTTATCCCTCGCTATGCTTGTGTCTCTTGCTTCTATTTTTATGAGCCTCATCCCTTTGCCGGCCAATATATAAGGAATATGGTTTCCATAAAAATCTATCTATTTCACGAAAATCTCTTTTCTTTTTTAGATTATCACTGAAGTTTGAAAATAACTTTCATTTACTTGTTGAAATTATCAGAAAATCAACTAAAATTGCACATAATGGTTAAGCGTTCAGGCAACTGTTTTTCAGGAGTTATGCAGATGAAAAAAATCGATCCTAGCGATCCCAACAAGAGAGTTGCGTTCCTTGCCTCCACAGACGGTCTTACTGTAGAACATGTGGTACGAGTAGGTCAGCACAATATGAAAGTCAAGCATTTTCATCCCGAGTACGAAATCTACTACGTGCTGGAAGGTACAAGGCAATTTTTCTTTAACAATCGATACTTCACAGCGTCCAGGGGAGACTTGGTTATTATTGATTCCAATATGATACATATGACAAGATCCGAGCCCACAGACCAAGGACACAATCGCATAATTTTATATCTGACACCTCGAATGTTGGAGCAGATAGATCAAAAATATCTGAACCTCAACATACGTCTGTTTCTGCACGAGCATTACGGAATCTATCACCTCGACAGGGCTCAGCACGATCAGTTTATGGATCTTTACTATACCCTCAAGGATGAGCTACAGAGCAAAAAAAAATATTATGTACAGGCGATCGAGCTGTCCGTGGCCTTATACCTTCTCAGCCTCAAGAGAGATCTGAACCACACGCACACCATAGAATCCAGAAATACAGAGCAGTACAAACAAGTCTACCTTATTGCCGATTATCTGTCAGAGAACTATGCCAAGGCCATTTCGCTGAGGGAGCTGTCGGAGCGATTTCATTTGAGCACCTATTATATTTGCCGACAGTTCAAAAAAGTTACAGGTTACAATATAAAAGAATATATAAACAGCACAAGAACGATGCGTGCCAAGGCACTTCTTGAAACTACGGATCTCAGTATTCTATCCATCTCAGAAACTGTTGGATATGAAAGTGTCACGCATTTTGAAAGAGTGTTTAAATCGTACATGAATATGTCTCCTCTGAAATATCGAAAATGGCAAAATCTGTACATATCATCGACTGGTGAGAATTAACGATATTCACGACAATCTCTTAAATGAGCGCTCCGTCAGGCAATACATATGGCCGCTGCACCAATATTATCGGAATAACATTTTTTTGCGCTCATGGCGCGCATATAAAATAACGGTCGGCAGAGAAACAATTCTCCGCCGACCATGATTCTCCGCTGACCATTTTAAATGATCATCGTATTAGCATCAAAAAGACAGCAAGAGAATAACGATGAAATCAATATGTCAAGGCTTTTTTATCACTTGTAAAGAGATTATATATCGTCTCTCTTTATATATAATTCGTCGAATTATCCCTGTGCCGCCCCAGACTCTTTGCCCAGGCGGGTATGGCTCCTTTACTTGGTTGCAGATTCATCTGTTCCGTTGATCTCATCAGAGAGCAGCTTCCAAAGTTCGCTGTATTTCATGTTCATAGAGTCCGGAAAGGCCCGTAGAAGGCGTCTTGGCCCAAAAACCGCACCGGATGTGAGCTGCCTGTGGAGATGCTCTTCCGGTGTTCTGCAATAACCGTCCCGTTCCCTTCGTCGTTCCTTTACACGATTCCGGTGTTCTCTCCTTTTCTCATCCGTGATGTCCCGCAGCTCTGCCCTCGCCAAGGCTGCCTGCAGCCTGTTCTCGTCCATTTTCTGCTGCGTCAACAGCGCACTTTCCCCAATTACTTCACTCATAGAATCGCTTACATTTCGCATAGACTCCCGCAGTTCGTCGAGCCGGGCCAGCCTTTTATTAAGGCCGACCATAATCGAAACAGTAACTGCCAGATCCGCGCAGAAAATCAGATAAAATATTGCCAGTATCACCAAGCCTGCCCGCACTGGAACAGCGTCAACCGTCCATCTCCGCGTGATCGGATGGATAAAATCGATCATGATGATCGTTCCTGTTCCCCACAAAAGGCTCATTTCCAGACATACATAGCCTCTGAGATTGAACGGTCTTTCAGAATAGTCCCACCACCGCGTATGAAATAAGTGGAATAAGCTCCAACCCGCAAGCAGTTCAACCAAGGAGGCTAATACCATTCCGGCAAAAAACAGCGGCAAAAAATGCAGTTCGCCCATCTTCTCCAGGGGCAGCATTTTTACAGCTCCGCAGATCGACAACATTCCAAATCCGTACACCGGACAGACTGGTCCGTTCAGAAATCCTCTGTTGACCGCCTTTCCTTTTTTTAGAGTACAGTAGACAACTTCCACGCACCATCCAAGAACTGAGTAAATGACAAAAAACCATAGTATTCTGTAGGCTTCTGAAGTAAAAGGCATTTTCCTCCATTTCGCCGGCGGGATACCTCTTCTGCTATTGTTAGCAGTCAGATAGTGCCAGCCTTTTTTCTTGCAAGTAATCAAAGTAATATTTTGCTTCTATTGCACAAGTAAACTGTAATGTTTTACTGCACATTTGGGGTCGTTCTCTATTGCGCCAAACGCTCAGCGCTTTGCCAAATAATCCGTCTGTAACTCAGAAGCGACACTTCCGTTCACTATAACTGCCACTTCCGCGGCGAGAGCTTTCCTGAACCATCCGAGCCGGGTCATCCCTTTAAATAGGCCATAAAAACCTTTAAAAAATTTCATCCGCGCCCATACATTAAAGACGATTCTTTTTTTATTCTCAAAACAAATCGTTGCGCAGATATCCTCTCATCAGGCTCACATATGCTGCTTTTTATTGGAAGACAGCAAAAGCGGAGATCAATCCTGAAAAGATGTTTGCAAGTGCATGAATGCACCACCCGGGCAGAATGGACCCGCCTGCCTTCTTTTCATTTGTGTATCCCATGAGCCAACCAATGAGCCCGGTAAAAAGAACGATCAGGATTGCTTTTAC
>AUXO010993850.1_pt1 | contig 10900 bp, 10 predicted proteins | sample 768731 | NCBI WGS metagenome assembly AUXO01 (sample SAMN02715735, study PRJNA202380) | gut metagenome | biome: sheep rumen | host: Ovis aries | place: New Zealand: Palmerston North
TGGAGTAACTCGCGCTTTAAGCTTTGTTTGAAGGTTCAGGGTGTTGAGGACAGTAATGAAGTGCTGAAATCCCCACTGGCAGCAGAGATCAAAGAACCCGGCCGCGCTTATTTGCAGGTGGGTAATAACGAGATCTTTGAGCTGTTCCAGTCAGCATATAGCGGAGCGCCAGAAAAGATGGCGGAAACTAATGTAAAAGAGTTTGCGATATATGAGGTTTCCGACTCCGGTAAGAAAACGGAGGTCTTCAAGCAAAAGAGAAAGAAAAACGCTGAGGGCAATCGAACTCAACTGGAGGCTATCGTAGAGCATGTTCACAATTATTGTGAAAAAGAAGACATTCACAGATTGCCCAACATTTGTCTGCCGTCGTTACCGAGCATCATTTCCCAGCCTGAGTCTACCGATTCTGCTCGTGGGCTGATTGATATCGGCCTTTATGATGATCCCGATAATCAGGTTCAGGATTCTACATACATCGATATAGCTAACAAGAATACACTGATAATCGGTGCGTCTCAGTATGGTAAAACAAACCTGCTTCAGTCAGTAATCAAGAGTGTCGCGAAGACATCTTCTCCTGCTGAATCGGCGTTCTACATTCTTGATTTTGGTTCAATGGTTTTGAAGAACTTTGAATCCCTTAATCATGTCGGCGGCGTTGTAACTTCTTCTGATGATGAAAAACTGAAGAATTTGTTCAAGCTTCTGTTCGAGGAAATCAACGCAAGAAAAGAAAAGCTTCTGACGGTAGGTGTCAGCTCCTTTGCTTCATATCTTGAAGCCGGCTATACGGATTTGCCTCATATCTATCTTATGGTAGATAATTTTACCGCGTTATCAGAGCTTTACCTTGAAAACGATGATAGTCTTTTGACGCTGATCCGCGAGGGCGTTTCATTTGGCATCTCTACAATTATTGCAAACAGCCAGACAGCAGGTATCGGATATAAGTATATGTCCAATTTTGCAAATAAGATTGTGCTGTATTGCAACGATAGCAACGAGTATACCAGCATCTACGATCATGTGACTGTTAAGCCGGACGAAAAGCCCGGTCGCTGTATCTTGGAGATGGACAAGCGACTGATTGAATGTCAGACTTATCTTGCATTCGAAGGCGAGAAGGAGATCGACCGTGTTAATCAAATGCGCGGATTTATTAGCCAGATCAATCAGAAATACCTGAATAAGCGTGCAAGACAGATCCCATGCATTCCTAATGTGCTTACCCGTGAAACGCTTGTAAAAGAGTTTAACGCTTATACAAACCGTTATTCTGTTCCGATCGGTCTAACATACGAGGGTGTCAAGCCATTTTTCCTCAATTTGGAACAGATTGGCATAATCGGAATCACAGGACGCGAAAACTTTGGACACAAGAATTTGGTGACCTACCTGCTCAATACACTTCTCGGAAATCCGTATCATTCTGCCAACATTGTTATCTTTGATGATATCTCCAGAAAGTATGCAGAATATAAAAACGCGGTAGACGTATATTCGTTGAACACTGAGATTGTGCTCGATATCATCAGGGAATGGCATAAAGAATTAGACAGAAGATATAACAAGATGCTGCTTGAAGATATGATGGATGATGATAACGAGTTACTGGTCATGATCATTCAGAACAATGATATTGCGGCAAAGATACAGTCTGATTTTGCGGTGTTGGATCTGTTCAATGAGATGATGACGAGATATGTGAATATGGGCGTTTGCATCATTTTTGCCAACTATCCGAATTCACCTGTTTCGTATGATGCTCCAGATCCAATTCGAATGGTTCGCCAGAATCAGCATGTTATCTGTCTGGAAGATCTGCAAAACATGAAGTGTTTCGATCCTCCGTATGAGGCAATCAGAGACAACAAAAAACCTGTTGCCCTCGGTGACGGTTATTATATCAACAACAACGATGTTGTTAAACTGAAAATTGTTTCTGCAGAAGAGTAAGGAGGGATATCTATGTCATATACTCTTGATTATTATAAAAGACTCTACAACAATCTTAAGCGTCAAATCGATGAGCGCAATACTAAGAACAGAAATATTCAGAATGAAATCAACAGACTTCAGGACGCATATAACAAGTTGGCAAACATAAAAAGAAGCAACGTCAACAATGCTGACAGGGTGAGAATAGAAGCAAAGCTGAATAAGGTCGCTCCGAACGCTCAATGGCGCGGCTTTTATAAGAAAGAATTTGACGCTGTTATCAAAGGACGAGTCGAACAGGGCACGAGCGAATTCTTTACAAGCATTGATCGGATACATGATGAAATCGGACAAGCGCTGACAAGAAAGAAAAATGAGCTTGATACCGGTTTTTCATCCATTAATTGGATTCGCAATCGACTCAACGATGTTGACAGAACGATCCGCAACTGGGTCAATTAACAAGGAGGTGGTTTTGTGCCTGAAATTAAAGCTGATTTTAACAGTATAGATATGTTAATAAAAAGTATAGTTTTAGCGAAATCGGATATTGATCATTCTGTAGCAGATATCTCTGACCCATCCAAATGCAGTGGTATTATGATTTCTGCGTATGTTGAAAGGATCAGGCAGATCAGCAAATTGTTGGGGGATTATAAAAAGTTGCTCGAGAAAGACTCATTTGATTTTATAAACTCCAAAAATAAGATCGCCGAGATGGATGCACAGCTTAGAAACTTATACAGTTCCAATTCTTAATGGTGGTTTACAGTTACATATTACGAAGGGTGAATACTTATGTCATATAAAAAGGTGTATTATGACGATATTTGGGAAGTAACCTCCAAAGGTGCGACAAAATGTAAAGAATGGCTTGAAGAATTAGATAAGATTCAAAAGGCTTTAGATAAGTTTCAGGCTACCTATGCGTTTACAGGACAAGCTGCCGACAGTATGAAGTCGTATGTTAACGAGGTCCACGGTACACTCAACACGCTGATGACGGCAATCGTCCAAACATATATGGCAAAGGCAGCTGATTATTATAACGGCTATCTGAATAATGTTGACATGGGCGATGGCTCAGATTTCGGAGCCCACTATACGACAATTGTTTATGACGAAGTCAATGAGTACGGATCTATAAAAAGCAAGGTCGAAAATGTTAGGAATATTATGAATTCTGTTGCAGCTGATGCTAACAGGGTTAAAAATAGCATTTCTGATCTCGTCGTGATTTCAGCTTCACCTAGCACGCAAAATTTATCTGACGCTTTGGATAGGGCTATCAAGAAAGCCACTATGGTCAATAAACTTGTAGGTATCTATGAGTCTTCTCATACTAATGATTTCGCTGAAATCGATGAACTGATAAGTCAAGCAAGAAGTATTATCAACAGCCAGCTCGCTAAAGGCAGAGCGCCTGTAGTCGCGTACCAAAGCGGAAGCATTGCTGCTGTGTGCGATGTTGATAAAATCAATATGAGTATTCAGTCTGCCGCGGAGTATTGTAAGGCTTTTTCGGAATCACCCGATGGAGAAAAAGCAATGGTGATCGCTTTAAATCGCGATGCAATGCTGGAAGAAGAAGCTAAAGCCGACAGAGAATGGGCAAAATGGATCACGGTTGGTGTTGCGGTTGTCGGTGGTATTGTCTTGACCGTTGTGACGGCAGGCGGTGCAGCACCCGGTGTATGTATGGCGGTCGGCGCGATAGTTGGCGGCACTACAGCCGCTACCGGATGCCTCGTTGATAACTACATCGAAAAAGGCGACGCGTTCAAAGAGATGAATTGGAGCGACTTTGGTAAGAAGGTTACAATCGGCGTGGTAACAGGAGCAATATCCGGGTATGCAGGCGCTATTTCTCAGGGTTCTGCAATTAAGCAACCGATTCAAGCTGCATGGAACTCCACTAAATATACAGTAGCTGAAAAAGCCGCAGGGGGCGCCATCAATACAGCTTGGGATGTTGGTGATGCATGGTTAAGCCACAAGCCCGGTGACGAAATCCAAAGTATTTTCTGGAGAGATGTCAAAGATGGCGCCAAAGATACACTGGTATCGGGAGCCGAAAGCTTTGCCGGCGGATGGGTTAGAGGCAAATTTGCCGTTGATACATCTGATAAGGGTTATCTGCAAAAATTCACTGAGGCAACCGCTGCCAGTACAACCGGAAAACTTGCAGGCGGCAGCGTCAAAACTGTTTTCGAAGTAGGCGAAGCTGTATTCGATAACGACCCCAAAACAACGATTAAATCGGCATTGTACGAAAACGCTAAAAGCACTGCCGGTGATATCATTGGTGAGACGGCAGGTAATGCAGTGTCTAATATAGACACAAAAGGAATTAAGAACACAGCTGCGAAGGTCGTTACTCAAACTGTTCAGGATACAACAAGCAAAAACGTTAATCGTGTTGCTAATGGCATGACTCAACGTACGATTGATTACGGAAACGGCAAACTGGAAGACGGCGGAAGGATCATTGATGATATTTGGGAAAAAGATCTGGATAGCGGTCGCAATATCGCTAAGGATGCGAGCAAAAGTTTCGGTGAGCATGTTACTGAGGAGGCATTTTCAGATAAGAAATATTATGTTGATATGAAGCGTCATGATTATAATCATGACGGTAAAATGACTTTTGTTCAGTTTGACGATTACGCTGTAACAAAAGAGGATTTTGACGCAGCACAGAAGGTTGCGGGTCACGGTGCGTATAAGGACAAGACCGCCCAGGAGATCTTAGGACTAAACAGAGATACCGACCTAAGTTCCGGAAAGGAACGAACCGTTGATATCAAGATGACAGAAAAGTACTCTTATCAACGCAAGACGACCGATACCGTTACCGTGGACGGGAAGTATACCTTCAAAAAGGATTACTATCAGGCTGCGAACAATGTAGCGGGAAAAGGGGATTATTCGGATAAATCCGTGCAGGATCTGTTAGGTGTTCCGAAAGATACCAATATGAACAATGTTACATCAAAACGTGTTCCCAATAGCGATATCGGCATCGGAAAAAAGGTAGAGCTTACCTCTGACAGCGGTACTCAAGCCACCAAGGTTCATATTTCCAGTATGTATCATGATACAAAGCTGGAGAGAGAGCAGGCAAAGATGAAGGCTGCAGAGAATAAAGCCGCACATCCGTATTCACAAAAAACCTATAAAGACTTTTATAAAAAGGACGCAAAATAATAAATTACATTATAAAGGAGATTAACTATGGAAAAAATTGACTATTTACCGCTCGGCAGTGTTGTATATCTTCATGAAGGCAATAAAAAACTCATTATCATCGCGCGCGGACTGGTTGCAAAAAACGGTGACGGACATATCTTCTTCGATTACGGCGGCGTTCCTTATCCGGAAGGTCTGATGGATGATCAAATGGCTTATTTTCAGCATGACGGCATCAAAAAGGTAGTCTTTAAAGGCTACACGGATCTGGATGATGAAGCTACTGTCGAGAAAATCAATGATTATGCAGCAGCTCATCCCGATGTTCCCAGAGGCAATATCAAAGAGCTTCTTGGAGAAGAATAACACAGTTTGATAATTGGCAAAACCAATCTTCAATAAATCAAAAAATGAGGAGGTGAAAAGTAATGGCTAATCAAATTAGAATGACTCCCGATACCATGCGTACCAGAGCCAGCGAGTATACCACAGAGGCAAATAATATTCAGCAGACAATCAATAAGCTGGACAGACTTCTCGGTCAGCTCCAGAGCGAGTGGGAGGGTGATGCGAGCAGAGCGTATGCTGATAAATTCAATCAGTTGCGTCCCGGTTTTGTTAAGACCAAGGATTTGGTTGATGAGATCGCTGCTGCACTGAGAAAGACCGCTCAAATTGTTGAGGATACCGATAGAAATATCGCAGGTCAGTTCAGAGGCTAAAACATATTCCGGCAGTTGTCTCCAACCGGGTCGGCTGCCGGAATTATGCTTTTATGGCGTATCGTTTTACAGAGAGTTAAGACGGTAATGGGATACAGAGCCCGCACCTGTTAAAAAACGAGATACAGCAGATTAGAACGCAAAACAGCATATATTCATACGGGAATAATCTGATATAGAATCTCTTAAAAGTGGATAAATTGCAGCGTTAACATTTTGAACACAACAGATGAGTTACGCATATCGATATATAACAATAATCGGGTGATAATACTGTGTTTTACGATAACTCGCTCTTTGTTAAAACGGTTCTTGACGGTTTTTTCATATTCGGAAACAAACGAAGGTGCTTGAATAAAGTTGCTGAATAGCCCGAAAATTCGTAGTTTTAGCAGCGTGTGTGCAGGATTATCAAAGAGTCGATTATTAATTCGTTATTCAGAAGATATCGAACAGTTTCAAGGGGATAACATTATGAGTGTAATAGACGATCTGATAAAAGGTCTCAGAAAACAGATTACGGATGCAGAGAATTTGATTTCAAAAAAGAGGAAAGATATTAGAAAATTGCAAGAGCTATCTGCCCAGGAAAAAAAGATCGACAGCAGGATCAACGAATCTCTTGAATCGCTGTATACGGGGATTAAGAAAAGATCCTCGGGAGTCAGTCAGGAATTTTCCGAACGCTATCTACGTGATATTAAGCAGATAGTGAATAAAAATCATCTCAATAACATTACAGAAGAAACACAACGAAACAAGAGAGCTTTTTACGGAAAAATAGATGAGAAGGAGAGAGAGATCAACTCTCTTAGAAATCAGATCAGCAATTGGGAAAGAGAAATTGCAAATAAGATAGCGGAAGCAGCCAAAGCGTTGAAGGAAGGAGGTTCGAAATAATGGGTCAGGAAATATTGGCAAGGTCGGATGTAGCGCGTGGAATTGCGAAATATATTCAGGAGCGCAGCGAGGAAGAGTTGTACAATTACTCAGAAATTTGCTCATATAATACAGCTGAAGGAAAGATCCAGACGGGCCTTTTCGATATAAACAGTGAGATGAGTACATGCACAGCGTGCTCAAAACAGCTGATGGCGTGGACGGCCAATTTTCTTAAGAAAGCTGCTGATATATTTGAAGAAACTGATCAAAACGCGGCAAAGGAGATAACAGAATCATGATTGTGATAAACTCCGATCTAACTACATATGCCAAGCAATTTAAAAAGAGTGCCGATGGATATAATGAATATCTGGAAAAATGTATTGGATGGCTGGATAGCGTCGAAGCCGAGGCCTTTTCTTCCGGAGCCGCTCACGATAGTTTGAAAATCTTTAATCAGAACATAAGAAGAGTAAGAGACGTTCCCCAAAAAATAGGAGCGTCCGTAAACAAGACGATTGCTAATCTGCTTTTGGACATTGATAAAGCACAAACGATTAATGGTGTAAGGATACTGTATGGTGAAGACTTTTCGGGAAAAAGAGATTATACATGGTCTCACTTTTATAAACTGAAAGAAATTGCTCAGTGTGCGGATTATGATTCGAATGCATTATTACAGATATGTGATGCGATTAACGATTTTATCCTTGGGTGCATTAATATTTTCGGAACTTTCAATAATTCGAAATCGAAGCATCTTGAATTGACTCACGCTGCTATTTTGCAGTATAATGATGTAACGGAACGTCGGCTGAGAAATATTTTCAGAAATATAGATGAAGTTGACGCAAAATATGCCGCACAGTTTCAAATGATCGCAGATACGATAAAGAGCCTGTGTGACTATATATGTATTTTCAAAGATATCATGCAGAAGTACTCGTTAAATCCGATGGAGTTCAATCTCGACGGTGTAAACTTCAACGATACGCTTGCTGCGCTTATGCATTCACTTAATACGATCATCAATATGAACGTCGTTACGGATAAAGATGTAGAAGAGTTTGTCAATTCCGAATTCGCGGATTCGTTTCTCAACGAGCATGTTGAGATTGTTTACGGTTATCTTGGTGATCTTTCGGGGATAGAGATAGGCGGTCTCGCATTTTGGGAAATCATCATATTCCAGATGTTTGATGTAGCGGAAGGTCAAATTACCTCCGGAGATTACGAGAAGATGATGATGAAAAAAGAACTCGTAGATATGATGGATGATTTGGCGAATAATTATGTCTACAGTGAAAGCTACGAAAGCGAGCTGATCGAAGACGCGAGAAATTATCTCAGCTCCATAAAAAAGAGCAGCGGTGGCATCTATGATTATTTGAATTCAAATCGCTTAGACAATGGAAAACTGATTCTTGATGGACGTACCAAAGAAGCTATACGTTTCAGAAACTTCTTGCAAAACCTGGACGATCTCGATGCCATCCTTGAAGGCGGACAGGACGGAATTGAACTGGTTTCCACACTTTTTGTGGATTATAACCGTAACCTCGAATTTCTTGATTCGTTCGAACGCAACGTTCATATGTCTGACGAGATGAAAGAGTGTTTTGAAGAGATAAAAAAAGTTTACAATCACGATCTGGATCAAATGACGCAGGACGCATGGAGGATGATCAAGGAGAAGGGCGTAGATGCTTTGTATTCGGTTTCTGTCGGAAAAACCGTCGGCGCTATTAAAAAATCTATCGGTATCGTCGGGGATGTAACTGGTGCAAACGCACAGACGGCAGCAAAACTGGAGCTTCTTTCATACGGTCATGATATAATCGGGTCTACCGAGAACGCATTCCATGAGTCAGTGAGAAAGCTTAGAGAAGCGGATAAGACCAGCGAGAATTACTCTGTTTTGGTTTCGGATGTTAAAAACTGTTATTCAATGTACAAAAGCTCTCTCTGCCGTATGTTTGAAAAGATGGCCGTATCGGTGGATGGACCGAAGAAAGACTATTTCTACTATTGTTCTTCTCAGGTTTCAAACATTAGTCTTAAGGATTACGGCAAGACAAAGCTCATGTCTTATGACGAGTATTTGAAAGACGGGTATGCCTGCTGATTAACCGATAGAGATAGATTTGGTGAAGCATTGGGTGGGCTCGTTCGAAATAATATTGGTTATTTGTGTATTGTTTGTTGAACGCTGTTATCTGATGATATAGTGGTAATTGTTTTTACTGAAATCAGAGACAGAAAGATACAGGAAGGAGAAGGATATGAAACTTTGCAGTAAATGCAATAACACCGAATCTGATTCCGCTAATTTTTGTTCAAATTGCGGTTCAACGGAATTAATCCCTGTTCACAGAATAAAAAACGAATTCGGTGATCAGATCAATCAATCGGTTTCTTTTGAAAATACCGATCCACAAAAAGAGTTAAAAACTCGAAAGAAAAAAATGCTCGCTTTCATCGGTGTTTTAATCATACTGATGTTGGCTTTGTTAACTTTCTTTTTTGTCAAAACATCCCTCGACGCAAAAGAGGCAAATCGACGGGAAGCGGAAAAGCGATCGATAGATTACTATACACCTTATAGCCCGGGAAAGGTCGAGAACGGAGTTTATAAGAATAAGTGGGCTGATATCGAAATCACAATGAAATCGGACTGGAAGGAAGCAACGAAGGAGCAGTACCGCTCAGTAGAGAACGACTGTACAAGCTGTGAGTTTTATGCGTTTACAAAGGATAACAGCTCGATATCGGTTTTGTGTGTTGATCTGACAAAGATACCTGATGTGACGAATCAAACCGAAGATGAGCTTCTTTTTCCGCTTTTGGATAAAGTAACCCCCGACATGAAGGATAAGACCGTCTCTGAGATGGATTATGAAATGATCGGGAACCAATTATATCGGTATGTTGACACAACCGGTCAGGTGGATGGGGCGGATACGTGTTTTTCTTCCTATCTTCGCATTAAGGATAGTTATGCGTATTTTATAAGTATTACCGGCGAAACGCCTGAGAAAAACCATGCGCTTGTAAAAACGCTTTAACGCATATTGTGTTATTATCGTGTTATATATTACTGTATGAGGCTAACAAGCATTTACCATGATAGAGTAATTACAACTGATTTTAGGAGATATTGAAAAATATCCTGAAAGGATTATGTTATCAGTAGTAGAAAGAGATGAAATCATAATAATACGGTGCTTGCTTGACTTATTCGTTTTCTGTGATATTGTGTTGCGCTTGAAAGGAGCGCGATACGATGACGATGATAGAAGATTTCTTCTTCGGAAAATCAATCCCAGCGATCAAGCAAGCGCAGCCGAAGCTGGTACAATACGCTCCGCTGATCGGATATGTTCCCGATCCGGCACCGCAAAGCATTGTCATCAAACCATCATCCACGACCGTAGAGATCCCTGTGAAAACAAGTTCGGAGGTTGTCGCGGCAGCAGTATCTTTTTTGAAGCAGTCATGATCGACCTGTCAAGCATCAAGAATTACTACATCGCCTGTGGCTACACTGACCTGTGCCGCAGGATATACGGTTCAGTCAGTCGAACCACTGATCGAGCACAGCTACGTATTGCCCTCTTTAGTTGCCGATGTGATGACACAAAAGTTTGTTGATGCGTACTAACAAATTTACTTGTGTATCAGGCTATATGATATGGTTTCTGAAAGGAGGACAAGTATGAGTAGGATAGATGTGTTTAAAGAAACACTCGACTTAATCGAAAATGACAGCAGACTAAGAAAGCTTACTCAGAAAGCAATTAAGAAAACAACGATAATCGACGAGCATTTTACGTCAAAAAAAAGACCGTACTTTGAAAAAACAACAGTTAGCATATCAGAGAGTTTGACACTGCAGGCGGCGGAGCGATTCTGTCGTGAGGGCAAAAAGACTGCGATTTTGAATTTTGCCAATCCTGTCGAACCGGGCGGCGGCGTATGGCGTGGAGCAAATGCACAGGAAGAATACCTTTGCAGGGCTTCTAACCTATATCGTTGTTTGGACAGCAAATATGCAGATCCGTACTATCTGGGTCACAGGGAACAACTTCAAAGAAACAGGCACAAAGCCTTTTTAGCTTCTGATAAGATCATTTATTCAAAAAATGTCACAGTTATCAGAACCGATG
>AUXO014240165.1_pt1 | contig 10900 bp, 13 predicted proteins | sample 768731 | NCBI WGS metagenome assembly AUXO01 (sample SAMN02715735, study PRJNA202380) | gut metagenome | biome: sheep rumen | host: Ovis aries | place: New Zealand: Palmerston North
GATAAGGACGGAGAATATAAATCTGAGTTTAGAATGATATAGATTCAACTGGAAAATGGAACTCGTGTATCACAACCAGTAGAAGTTAAGATATTGAAAGAAAAACATTCAGATAAAATTAAACGTGCTGGATCGTAGATGTCTCCTGGAGATGAAATTAGACTTGGATATACTAAAGATGAGATAGAGGACGATGAAGACAGGGCATATTTAAATAGTAAAAACTTTACAAACCTTACTATTGGAGACTTTATAATGAAGTCTAAATTTTTAGAGAGCGATATAATACCTAGATTCGAAAGACAACTGATGGTTGATTATATAAGAACTCATAAATTTGAACCAATAGAAAAGTTAATCAACGAAAGAATTGAGAAGTTTGGAAAAGATAAATACGACATTCATCGATTTATCTAGGACATTTATTCTAACAATCACGGTACTGCTGATGAAGTAAAGAAGATATTTAAAGACGCAGATGTAAACGGTGAAAATTTATATCAAAAAGCAATAGCCGAACCTCTTATAGAACAACAAGGGCCTTATGAGAAAATTAATGTTTCTGATGCACAGGTATTCCTTAGACCTGCTTTCTATCGAAAGATAAGAAAAGGATTGGGAAAATGGAATGACGATTGCGAGGAGGCATATAATATTCTTTTGAGCGATGATGATTGGATGAATGATGTAGAAAAATGTAAAATTGTTTCTAAATTAGAATTATATCCATTAAAACTCACATATTTTAATAATCAATTCGAATTAATAGATACGTCAGATCCAAACTCTGCCGTAAATCGTACTGTTCTTAATAAACAAGCATGTTTCCCATTGTTTAAGCATACTGCACAATCTGATACAGGTAGAAAACTTTATGATAGAATGAACAAAGCTGGCCAAGAGCTTGACGCCATTAGTTTTGAATCTGCTGTTAAAGTCGGTGCTGCAAAAAATGCTCCAAATGCATACGATGAGAACAATGGAAGAGGAAAGGTTGTTAATATAGGAGATTTGGGTTCTTGGGTAAATAAAGATAACTCTAAGTCTATAGATTATTCTACAGATACAATTTTGGAGAATTCCGGAGATAATGTAATACCTGTAGTAGTACAAGATATAACATTCTTGCGTTATTAGTTGAATACTCAATCTCACGAAGCTGACTCTAGAGCAATTGGTACACAGGTGTTTAAAATCATGTATCAAAATCTATTCGATGACGACGTTTATGGATTATGGCAAAACAATATAAAGCAATCAAAGGGTTCTAATATAAAGAGTGATTTGATGGCTTGTATCAATACTCTAACACAAAGAGGAGTTGAACGAATCTAGAACGAGTTGTTTGAAAAGAATAAGAAGGGTGAATTCTTACCTAGCGATAAGTATATTCACAATAAACTTAAGAAAATTGCCGAAAGTTAGAATCTTGGAATAACTGCAGAAAGTATTCTTAATAATGGATTTGTTGCAGAATGTATTTCTTCTAGAACCCTTTTTGAATACGCAGTGTCTTCGTATGTAAATGACGAGGTTATTAGTATTCCTACACGAGGTGGTACTGCAGTATAGCAATCTCTGTTTGGTTTTACAGACTACACAGACAATCATGAAGCATGGTCTCCAAATTATATTAATTATAATGATGGAAAACCTCTTAATTGGCACAGAGACGACGGTTCTATTGAAGTTATGTTAACTATGAATTTCTTTAGACACGTAATTCCAGACTATGATAAAAAGAGCTATAAAGAGAGAAGACAATGGTTGATAGAGAATGATGTAATTGGCGGAACTAAGAAAGACGGATCGAAATCAAAACCTAGTGCGTTTGGTATTGGATATCGTATTCCTACACAGGGATTGTCTTCTGCGTTTGCCATAACAGTAATGGATGTTCTTCCAGAAGAAAACGGTGACCTTATCATTCTTCCTCCTGAAATTACTAGCCAAACTGGTTCTGACTATGACGTGGATAAAATATTTATTGCCACTCTTAATTATAAAGACGGAAAGTTAGTAAACAGAGGAGATATTGACAATGATCTTTCGTTGGATAAGAAAATAGAAGCTTATCGAGATTGGACCACCGAAGAAATTCAGAACAAATTATTATTTGATTATCTCGCAATACTTCAAGATCCTAAGAGTTATGCTTCTAGCAGAAGATCTCTTGATGTAATCGTAAATAAGGTTCACGATGATTTCTTGGATAGAATACGCCCTGCAAACAAGTCGTATAGAAAAGGAATGTATGAATTGTTGCCTTCATTCCAGTCCAACGCAAAACTTGAGTTTAAAACTGGTAAAGATGGAATCTCTCCGTTCGCACTCGCTATTACGCATCTTACACTGATGCAACAAGTCCATCTTAGTATGAATTATGGAGACGAATTGTCTAAATATGGCTTCGGAGAACTTGATGAGATTTATACAAAAGATAAAGATGGTACATATATAGCTGACTGGTTGTCTGCAATGGTATCTGCTCACGTGGACGTAGCAAAAGATCCTTATGTATTTATACTTAATTTGAATAAGGTTACGTATAATCACGCAACATTCTTACTTCGTGCAGGAATGGGACTTTCTACATTCTCTTTCTTAGCACAGCCTATTCTAAAAGAATATACATCTAGAGCAATGTAGCTTGGAGGTATATATGGAAGAATGATAACTGGTTCAGAAGTTGAAGATATATCTAGTTGGCAAAAGTCATCTTAGCTTAGAAAAGATATCATAAAGAATTATATAAATTCTATTGATAATCTTTTAGCCACTTTGGATGAGACCGAAGAAAATAAACAGTTTGTAAATACAATAAAAACATAGTTGCTTGGATATAGATATAAAATATCTAATCATCAAATCCAAACAATGATGAAAAATAGAAACAATGGAAAGGCTCCAGAAGCATTTGTGGATAAATCTCAGGTGTTTAATACAGAAAAGGGAATAAAATCCATTAAAGACGTATATTCGTCTGACGTAAAAGATAGAATAAATGCGTTGATGTTTAATCTTATGTGTTTACAAGCATTTACAGAAATTGCTAAACCTGCAAAAGATTTAAGTAAACTTGTAATGGTTTCTCGAATAGATACTGAAGGATTTGGTAATACTATACAAAAACAATAGAATTTTGGAAACAGAATCTTAGATGTATGGCATAACTCAAAGACTTGGTATATTAGAGGAGCGAGTCAAGAACTTAATGAAACTCCTGGTTATGCAATGAGTGTATATTTTGAACATACGTTCTTATGGGATAAATTCCAATAGGCACATAACCTTACAAAACAGATATTAAGACGTCAACTTTTAACAGCAACTACACCATTTAGTAATCTTTACAAAGAAGTTTCGGAAATCTTAAATGGAAAATTAAAGATAGACAAAGTTCTTTATAAACAAGACGAACAAGGAAATTGGCGCCCTCAATATATTTTGAAAAAGGATGGCACTAAACAATACATAACTGATCCATTAGAAACGTTTAAACCTTATTCTAGTGAAGATACTGCTCAAAGAGTCGCTGTTGCTCTCGACAATATAGCAAGGTTTAATATAATGATGAATAGTTCTAAAGCTACTCCTCAATATTCTGGAGATCCAGTTGCTCTTATTGAAAGTAATAAGGAAGCTGGTAAGATAGATATATCATTTGGCGGGGATCTTAATAAAGCTCTTCCATATTTTGCAAAGCTAATGTTTGGATCTGCAAATCAAGAATCTCTCCCAAATAGAATAAGTAAATTTATCAAAGACGTAATGGAGAATCCAGATGCGGATTATGCTCAAGGAATTGTTGCAAATGGAGAAATTTTAAATGATTTCTTGCTATATTTATCGCCTTTGTCTAAGACTAAAAATGTTTCTATAGATAGATTGTTCTTAAACGAATCTGTTATAAGGACTGCTGATTATAAGAAAGAAAAGCTTATTGCTGATTTCGCCGCTTTATTAAAACACCAATCTAGTATTGTTAGAGATTTAGCAAGAGATATTGTAATATACGGATATTACACATCTTATGATACAGCTGGAAGAAATAATGTATTTTCTCTTGTTCCAGAATTGTACAGGTCTCTGTACGACAGTGCTATTACTGGAATGATAAAATCTTCTAACAGAACATACCAAGAAGAACTTCTTAGAAATCCTCTTACTGCACATTAGAATATGAAACAATTAGGTTCGTATTATGCAGATGTGTTGTGTAGAAATTATTGGTTTGATGACAATATTGTTCCTAGTGTATACGAGAATAATCACAGAAACGAATTTAAGATGAGTTCTGGTGGTTCTATGGAATTTAGACCAGATAACTTCTTGTGGAAAGATAAGAAAAGTGGTGCTAGATTCTACGGACTCATAGTTACTAGAAACTTTGGTGCAAATGAACCAGATTTTGTAAAAATTACCAAAAAAGGTGTATCGATTCTATATAAGAAGGTTGGACACATTGTAGGAAAAGAAGTTGGAAAAGAAGATGTAAGAACTAGAGGAAAAGCTGCAATATACATGGCTACGTAGAAAGCAGGCATGTAGGTTGGAGGAACTAGATATTATGAATTCTATAAAAACGGCAATATACCATCTATATTCCAAGATAATAAACTTCCTGGTGAGTTTAATGAACGCGAAATGTGGGAGTATCTTTACAATCTCGTAGATAAAGATAACGAAAAGTTATTAAATGAGATACACAAAAAAGATGCAAAAGGCGAACTCAAAGAAGGAGATTTTGTTGGATGGGTTTTGGACGAAGTTGTTCAAGATACGAAACTTGATGATTCGTATAAAGAAGCCTTCGAGAGGGCTGTGTATTCTGGAAAGTCTAAAAAGACAAAGGTTACTGGAGTAAAAGCTTTAGATGGAACAGCGTACGTGGATATTGAATCCAAACCATCTAGAAGAATGATAAATTATAGTAACTTTGTTATAAGTTTTGATGGTAAACAAGATGTAAATAAAGAATCTATACCACAGGAGAAGCTAGTAAATGTTGAAAAAGCTTTTGGTAAAAATGGTCAACTTGATATAGAGTCTATTCTTGCATCTATAAAGAAGTTCTCAGATAAACTTTCAAAACAACAAAAGGAGTCTAAAAATATCATAGGATTTAATATTACAGAAGATATGATACCTGTTTCTGAAAGTGATAAAGACGATATTATATCTCGCTCTATAGGAATGATGATGGATTCTGCAGAGAATATATCAGATGAAGATTTAGACGCGTATATTAAATCTATAGAAAGCCAGGCTGAAGATATCGCAAGACTTGTTAAAATGTATCAACTGGCCGACTTTATAATATCTTCATTAGTTGCAAACGATATTAATGTGGAAAGAATTGTTACCACTAGGACAACTCCTGTTTCCAGAGCAGTTCTTACTGCAGCATATTCTAAGCGAGATTTGATTGGAACAAAGTCAGCTCCAAATAGTCAAAAATCAATAGCATTTATTACTAAAGGAGATAAAACATCTGATACATATGAGTCTTGGTTGGATATGGTAAACAGTGGAATAGAAGCTTTTGTATATGATGTGGACTTCTCTCAACAACACCAAGATATTATTCAAGAAACTGTAGAAGAGGGTATTGAGAGTATACAAGAAGTTGTTGAAGAGAAAGAAGCTCAAGTTGAAGAAAAGGTTGAACAAGCAGCAAAGGAAGAAAAACCAGCTAAAACAAGTACAAAAAAATCATCTAATGAAAGTTCTGAGGAAAAACCTGACATAGGTTATGCTACTAGAAGTCAGAGTGATATAGATGCCATACTTGCTAGAGCAGCTGCAAAATATAATAAACCAAAGGCAAATAAGTCCGAAAATAAACAAGCCGAATCTAACGATTTTGTTGAAGAAAACGGCAATAAACCAAATGATTGTTAATTATGTTTTGTCCATTATATACAAATAAAGAAGTTTTCGATGAATTTAATGAAATAGTCGAAGCTTTTGGTGGCAGAGCAATGACAGAAGAAGAGTTTAGGTCCTCTGAGCTGAGAAATCAGCGAGAGGGCCGAGACCTTCAAGCTGTAAATGCTGCGTACACCATATGGGATATGAACGGGGGTTATGCTCTCGACAAAGCTAAAAATGGTGAACCATCATTGTTATTTCAAGCTCTGTTAGAAAAAAATGATGGCGACAGATTAGCTGCAATAAAAGAAAAATCAGATTTTTATACAAACGAATATTTTTTGTTACATGGAAATTGGCTTGCACAAGAATCTCTAAAGGAAGATTTAGTTGGTAAAAACGGAGAAATAAACTGGAGTCTTTTCGAACAACTATTGGATTAGTATCACAATAGTAGGCCAGATTCGATGTTTTCTCATGGTAGGTATACATTGTCTACTAGACCGGAAAACCATTTTTCTGAAGAGAAAAATACTCTCAACCATATTAAATTTGTCACTCAATCAATGTTAAATTTATTTGAGGGTAAATATGATATGGATTTGCCGTTTGTTTCTGAAGCTAGATCGTCTTTGAGAAATCAACGTGACTTAATGATATTAGCAGCAATGTTTCACGATGTTGCTAAACCATATAGACACGGAGATATACACGGTTGGGAATCTGCCGATATATTGAGAGATGTTTTAGGCGCAAGTTATAATAACAGATTGGCCGAATGGGCAGTTAGACATCACATGCCAATGCCGTTTTCACATAAAGCTGAGTTTAGTTTATCTAATCCTGAAGCAATAGAAGTTGCTAAGAATATAGCTAGAGACGCAAGAAGAATAGGCATTGATGCTAATACTGCTATAAATGCTTTTGTATTAATAAACGCAGCAGATGTTATAAACGGTAGAGAACTTAACGTAGACGATAACTGGGCTAAAAAAGCTGGTGAGGATGGTTTAAATAAGTATAATGGAGATATATCTGTAAAGAATGTACTCTCTATAGAACTTAACGAAAAGGTTGCATTGCTTAAAAAGGCATTCGAAGAAATTAAAGACGAAGACTTTGGCGATACTGAATATAATTATAAAAACTAGGAGCGTTTTGATTATAAATCTTTTCCAGAAGGTGGCAGATCAGACAATCAACTTCCGTTTTTAAAAAATGTAGAAAATATAACTGTAGATAAAAACGGAGAACCAGTTATTCAAGTATAGAGAAAGACAGATTTTACAAAAATAAATAAAGAATTAGGGGTTCTTCATCAATTATAGCAATCAGATTCTTCAGTATTGTTTAGTTCTTCTTTCTTACAAGGACAGCCTATGTCTTCTGGATTGTTGTTAAAACAACTTCTTTAGTATAAAGCTGTATCTATTACTAATGAAGAGCTTGCCGAAGTATTATCTGTTCATGATATTCCTGTTAAAATAGGAGAGTTGGAGTCTAACGTAGCAGCAACTACGTTTACAGATTCAGCTGGAGGTTCTGTTATAGTATTAAATAGAAAGGTTTTAGATATAGCTAGCAACGGACGTATCGCAGATGCTATATTACATGAAGTTATGCACGCTCTTACAGTACCTGCAATAGACAATCCTAAATCAGAAAGCGATAAACAGTTTGCAGATATAAACAATAAGACTTATTCTAGGTTTAATAAAATTGCACGAAAAATGCGTTTGTTTGAACCTATTCTTAACAATGAGAAAGAGTTTGTTTCATATTTTACTACAGATAAGAATCAAAGACAGTTCTTATACGATATCGCAAACGAAGCAGATATAAAAGATAGAAAGACTATAAAAAATCTTTTAAAATCTTTTATAAATGCAATATCTAGAAGACTTGTTGGTGAAAAAGTTTTTCTAACAAATGTTGAAAGTATAGATAAGTATTAGCAAGCTATAAAGAATTATTTATATAATAAGCCTGTAATATACAAAGGTAACCTTACAAATAAACAATTATTCGACGCTGTATATAATCTATATGATCCACATCAAGCGTTGGCTGATACGTACATCGTATCAAAAGGGTTTACAAAATCATTGCTTGATACGTTATAGAGAAACAATCTTGATATAAAAACAAACAAGTCTAAACAGTTTGATGCGATTGCGCAATTACTGAATACAAGACTTGTAAATATTAGAAAACGTTCTGCACAAGATGACGTTGTGATTAAACAACAACAGGGTATAAAATATCAAATAGATCTTATAACAAGGGTTTCGTATTTGGAAAAAATAATTGGATTTCAAACAATTGCGTAGAACTTAGAGCCACAAATTCAGCAAGATAATAAACTTCTAGAGGACGTGTAGGCTGGAATAAAAGAGCTTACGTCCGAACAATATCAAACACTGGCTCACTAGGATGTAGCCACGTATAAAAAAGTATCTTCTGATATAAACAAAATTCTTGGAGACGACGAGATTGTTGAAGAGTTTGTATCGGCTGCATGGGGAGCTTTACCAAATAGACCCGATTTAACTACTCCAGAAGGTCAAATAGAGTATAATAAATTTAGGTTTAAATATATTGACGAAACCATAAAACCGCTTATTGCAGTATTTAAGAATATAATATCTGTATGTGCAACTGTTGAAGATCAATTGCATACTCTTAATGTCGGTATAACAAGTAATATACTTGCTGATGTATTTGATGCAGTAAAGAATCCTAATGCTGATGAATATCTTCAAAAGCTAATGGAGATAGAAACAGATAGTAATGTATTTTGGAAAATATCTCCAATAGATTATGAACAAGACGATGCTCTTAGGGCCATAGGATATCTTGTAAGAAAAGCCAATAGAACTGCAGATAATGATACATATGACACAATAATGCCAATATTGGAAGGACTTGAAGAGATAAAAGGTAAGGTTTCTATAGAAGATTTTTATGAGAAAAATAATGGAAAAACAACCGGATATCTTGTCAGAGAATTCAACTATGGTAAATTCTATGATGACTATGCTGCAGAAATGGCCAGAATAAATGAGGTTATTAATAAAAAATATGGTCTTAATTTATTACCTACAAATAGGACTGCTCCTGATGAAGAGAAAGCTAGAAAAGAATTTAACGACCTCAGAAATTCATGGTTGGAAAAAAATAGTATTCGTAGATTTGTAGATGAATACTATAGAGCACAAGCAGATCTACCTACCGAAGCTGTTCGTTAGATGAGATCGTTAAACAGACAGTTATTTTAGATAAACAACCTTCCAAATATAACAAGCAAAGATTCTAAGTATCCTGACTATTATAAACTTACTCCAGAACAATGGGAAGTTTTATAGGAGATACTTACTAAGAAAAAAATGCTTCGATCTGATTACGACGAGTGGGGCAATTTAAAATCTCCAGAGGAACTCAAAATAGCAAGAGCTATTTAGAAGTATTATGAAACATTAAGGGGAAAAGATAAACAAGGTCCTGCTAAAGATAGAAAAGCTTGGGCTACAGCTAGATCTAATTTCTTGGAATCGCTTGGTGCTACTGGGTTTTATAATCAATCGAATGATTATTTCGATGAAGCTGGTATAAAAGAGTGGATGAAAGATCACGGTTCGGAAAAGAAACAGTGGGATCTATGGAACGAAAGAAATTCTATTCATATCTTTAAACAAAATTAGGATAATGAAGCCCTCGTATTCAAACAAATAGAAAACGAACTTGCTACAGCTAAACCTAACTATGGCGCTAAGGACGAAAAGCTTACAAAGGAGATAAATGACCTCTTAAATATATATCACGGAACGAACGGCCATATAAATGATTAGTTTATGTCTATTGAAATATAGAAAAAATTAATCAAGCTTATGGAAAAACAATTCCGACACAGAGAGCGTCTTAAAAAGATGAATAAATCTTTAAAAGACCAAGCAGATTAGTATAGTGCTGTACTCAATAAATATATTACGTTTGAGAAAACGGAGCGTTATAAACAGTTAGAAGAAGAGTGTATGCAGAAAGCAATGCAATTCGGATCTAACGATTATATGTTCTATTTTCTTAATTTAATGAAATAGTATGGTAGCGTTGTATTCTTAAATTCAATTCCAGTAGATATTCGTCCATTTAGGTGGTTTACTAACATAAAAGCTAAAGACGAAGAAATGTGGATGGAATGGGCACCTGGTGATAGTTTTACAGACTTTGAGAACTCTATTTCTTATAAAAACGAAGAGTTTAAAGAAGAATATGGAGTTTCTTATATACCAAAAGGAAAGGCTTATGACAATACGAAAGCATATAATAAAGTAAAAGATACTGCTATGTATAAGTCTATCATAGACACAATGCGTAAAGCCTATTCTAATATGGAAAACCGTTCTCATTCAGACCCATATTTGCTTCCTCAGATAACAGGTTCTATGTATAAGTATATGCAAGGACATGCTACTGGTAAAGTCGATGGAGCAATATCTTGGCTTAAAGATAACATAGGATTGAATGGAATAACATAGAATGACTCTGATTATGGTTACGACGAGAATTCTGATGTAGAAGACAATCAGGTAGACGAAGCAATAGACGATAAGTTAAAACGAATCGGTACACTTAAAAACATGCCAGATGGACATGTAATGCACTTTATTCCTCAATTTTATACGAAGAGAAATAGACCAGAACTTATATCAAAAGATTTGGTTGGAATAATTTCTACTTTCTACAATATGTCTTCTAGATACAAGTACAAGACAGCCATAAAAGACGATTGTGAAACCATTGTAGACATGCTTGAAAAGCGAAACTATAAGAAAAAGTAGGCTGGAGAGCGTGAAGAAATAATACTTGGAAAAGATACTAAGAATTATAGAAAGGCTCGTACATTCCTTGACATGAATTTGTATGGAATGCGTAGAATAAAAGAGACGTGGCAAGTTACTCCTCAACTTCAATGGGAAGTTACTAAAACAGCTGACTTATTGAAAAGGTTGACTACAGCTAATAACCT
>AUXO010701214.1_pt1 | contig 10899 bp, 6 predicted proteins | sample 768731 | NCBI WGS metagenome assembly AUXO01 (sample SAMN02715735, study PRJNA202380) | gut metagenome | biome: sheep rumen | host: Ovis aries | place: New Zealand: Palmerston North
CTATCTGAAGCCCCTTATAGGCTTCTTCTCTGGAGTAGTAAACCTTCGTCTTAGCATCCGGAAGATAAGTTTCAACCTCTTCTCCGAATATATAACCGGATATAACACCAATTGTCAGTTTTTTGTCATTGAAATCCTGAACACTTTCTATCTTGACTGTTTTCTTTTCTTCCGCACCACATCCGGTCAGCATAGAAATATTAATCGCCATGATCAGCATCAGAATTATATATCTTGTTTTTTTACTTTGAATAGTCATTATGATACTCCGCTTAGGTTATTTAATGATCGCACGCAGCCTTTATATCATCCTGCGCAGCTGCTCTGTCAAATGCCAGTGTAAAATAATCATCATTATATGGGTCATATGGTATCTCATACATCTTCAGCCAGTAATAACAGGCATCGACTACATTTCCTGCGTTCCTTATCAGTGAATCCATTTTCTGATACTCCGGAGATTCCAGGAGATGCACTATGAAATGTGCCTGCATCGTCGGATCACCTATGTTGAACTTATAATTCTCGCCTTCGCCACCCGGGCCAAACCACTGCTCAGCGAACTGATATAGTTCCAGCTTCTTCTCAAAGGAAGTATACTGTGCATAACCATAGCCGCCGTCCTTATTAACCCATTGGTTATTACTATTATAATAGCCATTAGAAACATTATTAATTCTGGATTGGGTGAAATCATTTTTATCTATGGTATTCCTGTTTACCCCCTCGGTATAATCATCATCTGCTATACCCCAGAGCTGGTTGTTATAATCCTCAAGATTTGATGCCTGCATCTTCGACTCCGAATTCAGATTACACATAACTCCAAGCACTGCAGTCTTATTTCCATCAAAATGTTCCATAAGCAGATTCCATAGAAGCTGATTCTCAGAGATATCCTCCAAAACAGCGTATTCCTTCGAAATCTCAAGTTCTTCTTCGATAGGCTTATCGTTTATCACGCCTGCTTTTTTCAGCTTCGAGCCGGGAACCACCTTTTCAGTCGTCATAAACATGAAGAAAATGATAACCACCACAATCATTCCTATAAGAAGCTTCTTCTTTCTCAGGACCCCGTGTACATCCCTCTCAATCCTCTTCAGACGATTTTCATTCTTTATCTTCTTATCTTCAAAATAACGTTTTCTTTTCTGTTCCCGTTCTTTTCTTCTATGATTCAGTTGGTCGCGATGTTTCTTTATAGCAGCATCTTTTCTGTTTCTCTGTGCAGCCAATTTTTCATCGGAATGCTTATTCTTCTCGTCAAACTTTTTCTTCTTATGCGGATCACCCTTTACATATCTCTCTTCAGTCTTCTTACGATTAGCACTGATTCTTTCATCTGTCCGCTTTCTTTTTTCCGCCAGACTTGCATCTCTCTTCTTTCTGAACTGCTCAAGCCTCTCATCATTTTTCTTGAGGAATCCCTCCTGTGCAGCCACCAGCCTGTCGTAAGCATCCGCTTTCTTCTGCTTTATCTCGCGAGCTCTCTCAACTCTTTTTTCATATTCAGATGTAGTTTTCTTTACTTCCGGTTCGCTCATTTTCTCACCTGTATTAGATATAATGATTTATCTAGGCTTATTTATCTCTTATTCGGAATAGACACGCTTGCAGCTGTCGGCGTCAGAATAATAGTAGGATTAGGGAAATGTACCCCTACCACATCCGGTCCAGGTTCAACAAAAGATGTTTTGCCACCTTCAATTTCTATACTCTTTTCATCTATAGTAACTATAACAAAAAGCGGATCCTCATATATGCACATATACTGTGCATTCGGGTAATTATTTTCCGTTTCATCATCGAATCTACGTGCTGCGAACTGCGCCGGAACTGAATAACCGGATATACTATTTACTGTATATATCGGAATACCCTCCTGCTCCTCAAGAAGATCCTGATGCTTGTGTCCATTTATACATAGTCTCACGCCGCATGGTGCATTCTTCAGAATATCAAAGATTTCTTTCTGATTGATTGCATTTAAGAACGCATCATTCAGACCCTCATGAGAAAAAACAATAGTCTGCTTATCTGTTTTTTTCAGATCCTCTTCAAGCCACTTCAGCTCATCTTCCGGAACATACGGAAACGGTTCATTTCCCTGGAACATCCACTTCACGTAGTTACCCCTGCAGAAGTCTACTTTATCCTCTCCATCCTTGATATAATTCGCATCAAGCACTACAAAATGATACTCACCCATATCAAAGCTATAATATCGAGAGGTCATTCCCCAGAACTGCATAACCTCTTCTTTTGAATACAGATCCAGATCATGATTCCCGAGAACATGATACAGAGGGCAGTTAAGTCCACCGAATGAATCGAGCAGACTCTGTTGTCTATCAAAATAAAGCCCCTTCTTTTCAAGCATATTTCGCATCACAGGAGAAACCTTATCCTCAGGACAGTCATAGCTTCCATCGATGGGCGGCTGTATAAAATCTCCCAGCTGAATCGCAAAGTCTACCTCTTCCTTATTAGCCTTATCTATAAAAGCATCTATACGCCTCTCGGCATCGTGAACGATCTCTGTGTGAAGGTCTGTAAGAATAGCTATTTTAATCATACTGTCTACCCCTCTTTATTCAACTAGAACACTAGATTACATTCTACCACAAATTTACTTGTAATGGGGAATTCAATTAAACAAAATAAAACAGGGTAAAAACTTTAGATTCTTACCCTGTTTATAAACTCTTAGCAGTTACAGAATTATTCTTTACTTGAACTTATCAAGTAAATTTTCTGCAAGAACAAGACCATCTGTAAGCTTCTTGTAATTCTTATTTAAGAATGAATTGTATTCTGATTCTGACATTTCAATTTCAGTTCCTTCTTTAGGATATCCATATGATGCTACCTCAGAATTATTTTCATACCTCCTATAGTATCTGACCTTACCACTATCATAAACTTCCTTATTTACGTAATAAATATTGAAAAGTTCTTGATCATTATGAAAATCCCAACAGAAAGTACTATAATACATATATGGATCATCTAATGGAATCTCCTTACCATCTTTGCCCCATGTTTTATCTTGATAATAACCAGTCACATCGTTAGGATTCTTCCATGTAATCAATCCAGTCTTTTCTACATAACAAGCATCTTTGTAATCATTATACCAGGCCTCAACATAACTATCCCAAGCTTCATTATATGCCAGAACATCAATAATATAACTACCATGCTCATAATGTTCATTTACAAGTTCAGGAATATCATCATTATCTAGATATATCACCGACCATTTTCCATCTTCTTTTTCCCATTCTTCCTTATTTTCATTTACATATGTTTCTAAAGTTCCACCATCATAATCTGGATCATAATACTCTTTATGAGATGCAAGGGTATGATGATACAATTCTTCATATGCACATTTTTTCCAACCTTTATTATCATGAGTATCGCCATCGTCAGAGCCATCATCAGAATCGCCGGATCCGCTTCCGGAATCTTTATGATTTGGATCCCATGCACCATCTGCTCCTACCCAGCTTCCACCTACACTTTCATTGCAAGCCATATAACCACTGTCCTTGAAATAGTAGCAGCTTCCATCGATCCAAAGCCACTGACTAACAGGATACCATCCTGATGCATCTGTGTACCACCAGCCGGTATCATTGCTTGCCCAATAACCACCGGAATAAGCAGTATTCCATGATCCATCTGCATTTAACCAACATCCGTCTCTGTACTCAGAATAATCCATGTATCCACTTGCCAGGAAATAGTACCAATAACCGTCTATCTCATACCACTGTCCCGCCGGATACCATCCGCCTTCTTCATACCACCATCCAGAGCTATCTGAGCTCCAAGTTCCATTTGCTGCTTCACTCTTAAAACTACTAGTTGTAGCACATGTAAGTGATAAAGCAGCAGCTAAAATAACTGCTAGTTTCTTTTTCATTTCCTGCCTCCCTATTAAATGTTTTTTTATTAGCTTAAAATCTAATAGCATACTCCATCTGCACCTATCCACCAGCCATCAACATACTGGTTTGTAACCATATATCCCGATGCATTAAAGTAGTACCAGTAACCGTCAATCTTGAGCCAAGTTGAAGAAGGCCACCATCCTGATATATCTTCAACCCACCAGCCTTTGCTGTTACTCTTCCAAGACAGTTTATACTGTGAATCCCACGAACCATCTCGATTAAACCAATAGCCGTTATAATACTCATTTGAAGCCATATAGCCATCCGGTTTGAAGAAGTACCAGATTCCGTCTATCTTCTGCCACTGATTTGTTGGATACCATCCTTCTGAATCTTCTATCCACCAGCCTTTTGCATTTGACTTCCAGGAAAGTGTTCCAGCATAATCACAAACACCATCTATGTTATACCATTTACCATTCACCCATTCATTTGAGTATTTAGGATTACTATTATTTTTATTTGAATCACTTGAAGAATTATCCTTTGTTCCACCATTATTATTAGTAGAACCTTTATCCTTCTCTGTTAATTTTGGAATTACCTCTTGTTTTTTTATTGTTATTCCACAAACTGAACAATGGCTACCTTCTGTAAGACCAGTAGTGCTTGTCGTTGCAGGTACAGCTTTATCGATTACGACACTATGTCCTTTTGCAGGAATTTCTTTCTGTTCACTAACTACAGCACCACATACAGTACAATGACTTCCATCAGTCAATCCACTCGCTGTACATGTTGCTTGTTTACCTACATCTGTAACTAGTCCTCTGTGAGTACTACATGGAACTATAATATATCTTCCCGGATACCAGTCATAACTGGATGCACATACTGAGGTATTCCCAGCAACATCATATGCATATATATGTGTATTTAATTTTCCAACACCATGATTTGAAGCTTGAACTCTGACAGATGCTGTATTTCCACTTATCACACCTTTATACCAAACTATGTCATCCTGGCCATTTGCATCACTCCAGGTCGGAAATGATATTTCTTTAACAGCAACATTATCTGTTACTGTGCATGTAACTGTATATCCAGTGCTATCAAGATTTGTAACTTTAGGATTTGTGATGACAGGTTTTTCATTATCCTTAGTGATCACAGCAGTTTTTGTGCCAAAATTCGGATTGTTACCTGCGCTTGTATTTATCGCATACAAATATACCGGCTGTGAACCAGATTTTTGCACTGGAATTGTCACATCAAACCTATGTTTTCCGGAAATGCCATAAGCGTTATTAACATCACTACTTGGACCATCGGCATTAAATGCATGAAACTCCGTATTTTGTGTTCCTGCAGGTCCACCTATATACACATGCACAGAAATAGATGCAGAAGGTGTGTCTGGATCAAAAGCCCAACCTGCCAATCTAATTGTACCAGTTCCACCACTACATAAATCAAATGCTCCTAATGGATCTTTATTATTATTCCAATTTGGTCTAATAAAACATAGCGCAGTTGTAGAATATCTTTGAAAATGTGCAGCTGCCGATCCACCTTCATAAGTATTTGTTTCGACAGTATTTACCTTTGAACCATTCACAACAGATGTGATAATTCCGACATGTCCATACGTTGAATCAGCCCTATAATTTCCGTCAGCAAGTAACGCGCCAGGCCCCCATACAATCACATCACCAGCCTGTGGATTACTATTAACACGAGTCCAACCTGCTGGGAGACTATTTGTATTATAATCTTTTGCATTACCACTAACATGATAACCGACCAGATAATCATAATATGCCATTATAAGATCTACACACTGACAGCCTGCATAACCATCTACATCCCTATTCCATCTTTCAGTCCCTCTTGCACTAGCCCAGGCAATAGCCTCACTTTGAGTATGATTAGTTGCCGCACTAACACTGATTGGTTTCACATACCATAAACATCCCAGAATCAAAAAAGATACCAAAATAAAGCTTATGCTTCTTTTTCTTTTCATACGCTCCTCCTTTTACCACCCAAAACTGATATAATTATATCAAAATATGGTGGATTTTTCCACCATATGATTATGTCACGAATTCCTCTACACTTATTACATGCTTTAAATAATTACAGACTCGAGGAATCCGCTAATGATATCTTATTCACCTCTATGGGAAACTCTTAAGAAAAAAGAAATAACTCAATACAAACTTCTACAAATGGGGCTGGATAAGCACACATTACAGAATCTCAGAGAAAATAAAAGCATCACAATTTCCCCCCTGGAAACTATATGTGCTATGTTGGAATGCACTCCAAATGATATCGTATGTTTTAGCAAACAAAAACCAGCAGATTGATCTACTGTTTAGATCAAGTTGCTGGTTTTATTAATTGTTCTTTTAAATTTATGCCGTTATATTTATGCCGTCCTTGTAAGTCTGATAGCGATATTCCTCCAAAGAAGTCTGAACCAGCCGGAATCTCTCTGAAGCGATTGAGGAAGCGTCGGTATTCTGTCGTACAGAATCTCCCAATAATCATACTTATTTTCATCTGTTCCGAAGTTAACCAGTTCTACGCTCACAAGCGAGTGTTCCGAATGAATAAGATCCTTTAAGCCTATAACGATACCACCTATCGTTACTGAATAATCATCCGCCTTAATCGAAACATCTATTCTGTCGCCAATCTTAAGCACACCCGGATCATCTATAAAGATATTTATGTTATGCTCGGTAAGCTTTGATGTGATGCCCAAAAATTCTTTGTCGTCGCACTTTATACCAACCATCTCTCCGGCCTTAACTACAACAGAATCCGTATCTGAATCACTATCTCTTCCGTTAATCATAAACATAACCATAATGATACTATACAGATTTCTGATCAGCCAGAAAAGTATGACGATCATACCAAATGAATTTGCCAGATCAAGTATAAATATTACTCTGATTATGCCAATAACAGAAAGAACAGAAAGAATAATGAACGGCATCATAAATCTGGTGTTCTTTTGTTTTACAGCGGTTTTCTTTCCGGATTTATCCGTAACCTGAAATTTAGTAAGAGACATTCCCAGCCTCTCCTTAATAACAGGAATAAGCAAAAATGGCATAACACTCGTTTCATATATACAGCTCCACTTAAGCGAAACTTTATTACCACCGATTACACGAAGACATACATCCTGGAATACAAACATCGGAAGCCAGTAAATCAGCAGTTCAAGCCAGTTACATCTGAACACCGGTATCATAAATACCGCAAAAAACAGCGGAGACAGCATATATATCAGATTCTTTATCGGTGAATACCAATAAACATATGAGCTCCAATAACTCAGTTTCTGTGCGAGGCTCAGTTCACTACGCCTGAATATCTTCAGCTTCTTTGCAGTATTGATAACTCCACGTCCCCATCTGGTACGTTGTTTGATATGTTCCTGGAATGTATGTGGTGTCTGACCACTTGCCAGTGGCTCTTCAATTCCAAGCGACAGATAATCCTCTGATTCTATCAAAAGACCGGTTGCAAAATCCTCTGTGATGGTTTCTGTATAGAAGCCACCTATTTCCTCTAAGGCTCTACGTGCCAGAACGGTGTTAGAGCCACCATATATAACACTGTTTGTTGATGTTTTTCCAACCTCAATAGTTCTGTAGAAGAAATCCTGTTCATTCGGAATACTATTTTCAGAATAAAGCGAATGCTGGAACACATCAGGGTCATAGAAGCACTGTGGACTCTGAAGAAGTCCCAGATGTTTCTTCTGATGCTCCGGGAGCTCTTCCGATACTTTCTCAACAAAAACAAAGTACGGAATAGTTTTCAGAAGAAATTCGCTCCTGACAATCATATCAGCATCGAGTGTAACTACATAAGGTGCTGAAGTCTGACTAAGTGCGTTATTCAAGTTTCCTGCCTTTGCACCTTTGTTATCCGGACGATCAAAATATCCAACTTCCATTTCTTCAGCCAACGCTCTCATCTCTGCTCTTCTGTTGTCATCACATATCCAGATATGCACCTTCGACTTATCCGGATATTTCAGGTGCTTACAACCATTGACTGTTCTTCTGAGGAGTTCAACCGGCTCATTATATGTTGCTATAAATATATCAACCTCAGGAAACTCATCATCCTCTATCTTAGGAAGCTCACGTTTCTTGAAGTCAACCATATTCACATAATGAATACACGACTCAAGGAATCCAAGAATCTCGACGATAAGCAGCATAACGTTGCATACAACAGGAACCCACCCTGCCGACTTGTTAATCGAATACATAATTCTCCAGTACAGATAAACCGAAGATAGATATAGTGAAATTCGGATAAGAATGTTTTTCAAGATATAGGATCGACTCTGTTTTTCAGGATTTTCTTTTTGCTTATGAAATCTGACTATATCATCATATGTTCTGATGGTTTTCGCAGATAGTTTCCTGATAGCATATATAAGAAATATAATACCTAGGTAAACCAACCCAATAACCAGAGCTGCTTTCGGCCATTTATAAATCGACCTAAGCTCATACTTCCCAAGAGAATGAAACTGTATAAGAACATAATCCAAGATAGAGTATTTTATCTCTTTCGCACCGGGAGTTATAAAAGCAGGATTCTCCCCCTGAAGTAAAGATTTAACCCATTTACCTGAATCAGTCATTTCATCTTCATGTATATACTTCGTCTCTCCAGATGTAGCTTTTATAAAGGAAGAGGATTCATTTTTATTCGACAGATTCCATATAACGTAGCTTATACTGTTATCGTGAAGATACTCAAACCATTTTCTTGCATTTTCATAGTCAATCTTACCATTACCATCAGCCTCTGTAATTCCACACTCTGAAATAAAAACAGGCAGTTTATCCTCTCGAGACTGTTCAAGTGTATGAAACATATCGGCATAGTGGGAAGCTGCATAGAAATGAAAGCTGTACATAACATTTTCAAAATCCAGTCTCTTCGCTGCCGGAGATGCAAGATCCTGATCATAGTTTGCTGTTCCTACGATGATTACCGCCTTGGAACTGTTTCTTCTGATGATAGGAATAATGCGGTTTGAATATTCATAGATATCATCCCATGTAGTATTTCCATTTGGTTCATTACATATCTCATATATAATATTGGGGTTGTTTCCATACTTCGCAGAAAGCTTTCCAAAGAAGATCTCTGCCTCCTCAACATTCTGCATCGGGTTACTATCATTCAGGATATGCCAGTCAACAAGAACATACATATCATTTTCTATCGCACAATCTATGCCCTTGTTAAGCATCTTCAGATTTTCTTCCTTATCCTTCAGGTACTCTTCTGAATACATAGGAAGACGAATGAAGTCTGCGCCCCATTCTTCAGAGAGCTGCTTAAATAGCTTGCTGTTTATATAATCCGGATACCAGGTAATACCGTGGGTACTTACACCCCTGATTGTTACCTTTTCTCCATCCTCATTCACAAGATCCATACCGTCAACACTTAACTGACCATCAGTAGATGGCCTCGCATCATGATAAGTATACTTCGGATCCTTCAGCTCTATATCATCAGCACTTACTTCCAAAGTAAATACACTGAGTATAATAAAAGCAAGCAAAACTGATAATATCCTTATACGTTTACCCTGTTTAATCTTTTTCATAAAAAAACTTCTCCCTCAAAATATATGAACCATTGCTGAGAGTAGATCAACATAGTCATTAAGCCCCTTTTCAAAGACACTTCTTATTTTCCAATCCAATATCCTCTATTATCAAATGTCTCACAATTTCCGTCAATAAATAAAATCCCTTGATTTTTTTGACCTTCGCCCTTCGTAATATACTTACCATTTGAATCCATATAATACCAACCTACGCCGTCATTATACCATTGAGCTGTTCTGGTTGTATCCATCTCACCACTATCAGCTAGATAATATCCGTCGATCCACTCATCGCAAATCATACCTATAATTTTACCTTTTAGCCAAAAGTAGTACCATTTTCCATCAATCTGTCTCCAACCATTAACCAGTCCACCTTCAGTATCTCCAGAATAAAACCAAGACGTAAGATTATCGTCTCCACCATATTTGACACCAATCCATGTGTTTGGTTTTGCCAGATATCCTGAATCATCAAACAAATACAATACTCCATCAATATAAGCATAATCTGACGATAAGTATAGGCCACTCTCATTCATATAATACCAACCATTCTCATCCTGATACCAACTATAGTATCCGGGATAATTTCCCATGCCACTTCTATACCCATCTACAAATCCTTCCCGAGTATAACCACTGGCATCAAAATAGTACCAGGTATAATCAACCATATACCATCCATTTGAGAGATAGTCTCCCGTTTTCATATTTGAAAACCATTCACTTCCTGAATCAATATCATAATACCATCGCCAATCACTTCCCTCTCCAGTAGAATAGTTAGTTGCTGCCTCTACATCATTATTACCCATAAAAAAAACAACAATAATAGCTACTACTGAAAGCAAAACCATCTTAAATGCTTTAGAAAAATAAACTTTCATTATTTATCCCCTCCTTTTTTAGATATAGAATCTTACTATATTTCAACGCTGGTTAAGAAAAGCTTATAATCACTTTTATTTCATCAAGATAAAAAGGCAAATGAAATAAACTCTCATTTGCCTTCTAAAATTATTTTTTTACTGAATAAGACCGAAAGGTTCAAAATCCATACCATACTTCTTTTTGAATTCTTTTTTTTCTTCCATGATGCCCCTTTCGACTTTTACTTTTACTTTTATTTGTAGTTTGCGGTACCGGTATATACCGACAAATACACTTATATTATATCATAGAATAGAATGATTTCTATAAGAAAATAGCGAACGTATTATTTCGATTTCTTTATCCAAAGGGTTCAGTTCGGCAAGGGGTTCACATGGACAAGGGGTTCAGTCCATGTTACTTTGTGGCTCCACAAGTGGAGCACTTGTATTC
>AUXO013626538.1_pt1 | contig 10899 bp, 11 predicted proteins | sample 768731 | NCBI WGS metagenome assembly AUXO01 (sample SAMN02715735, study PRJNA202380) | gut metagenome | biome: sheep rumen | host: Ovis aries | place: New Zealand: Palmerston North
ATGATGCATGGTCAGAACAATGCAGCTCTGTTTACGTCTATGTGGATGAAGTCATCCCAACAGATCAAACCAGAGCCAATGTAATTGTTACTGTCGAGGCAATCGTACACGCGAAAACAAGCGTAATCGCTGGTGACGGAGATAAAATAACAAATCCAGATGCCAACCCAAATGATTCAGATGAACAGGGAAATATTGTTGTGACCATGAAGAATCGTGGCACCGTACTTTTAAAAAGTATTGTTGCCGAGCTTAATGGTTTATTCCTTGATGGAATAGGGTATTTATTAATAGATCCCGTTTTAGATAAAAAAACAGGCGCTGTTCTAAATTTGTGGAATAGACGTTCTTATTATGGATATACCGTTAGATTTGCAGTAAAGATGTCTGGTGTTTCAGATAATGCAGATTGGGGTTATTAAGGAGAACAGATAGATGGCAAAAGAACAGCAAAAGTCCGTTGAAAACAACAAATACAGAGGAGTCCCTGCTAATATTGCGTCAGAAATAGAATCCTATGAGACGCGATATTTTAAAGAAGATTTACCAATCCCATTTTGTGGCACGTTAAAACTTTACCCAGCAACAGTTAGAGATTTTGAAATTTTTTCAAGTTGTTCAGCTTGTCTAACGCTGGATAAAAATAAAGACCCAAAGGGGATTGCAATGTCTCAGTTAGAGTATTTATACTCTAAAACGCAAATTCCAGGAGACGAAGGAAGCATGTGGTCCTATCGTCTACAAAAATTATTTGAAATTATTTTTCACCTTCAAAATGGTATTAAGTGTATCAATTGTGGTGAAGTAATTGAATATCAGAGTCCGTATTTTCGTCAATATATTGAGGGAGTGCATAAGGCTCAACAAGAAGGTAAAGGAGCTCCCGCGCTCGTTTGCCCTCATGAAGGATGTGGCGGTCAACAATTCATTGAAATGATGAAGTTTATCGAAGATCCGAAAACACATAAACATGTCTTGTGTGTTGATGGCCAAATAATTTCTAAACAAGATTATGAACGATTGAGATATATAGTTTTGTATCAAAATTTTCCAGACTATCAAGACGATTCGTGGGTTGACCCTGCGATCAAACAAGACTATGAAGAAAGAATGAAGCTAGAAAGACAAAAAAATGATTTTCATGCAACTATTGAAAAGAAGATTGTATGTCTTGCTATAGCTACCTCTTTTAAATTTGAAGACATTTACTCAATGTCTATTAGAAAATTCACTATGGCTCTAACTACCGTAGATGACTTAATTAATTATCAAATTATGAAAACAGCCTCTCTTAGTGGGTTTGTGCAATGGCCTAAAGATAAACCAATTGAACACTGGATTTATAAACCATATAAAGATATGTATGGTGATTCTTATAAAACCATTGATCAGGCAACACAAGGGGTAAAATAGTTAGAAAATATAAAAAAAGGAGAAAATTTATGGCTAAAAAATATTTTTTAGGTAGTGTTGGCACTGCGGAAGCTTTCCGTAGAGTTAATGGTAGATTAGAATTAGCCTTCCGTTCAAAAACCTTAACTGATTCTGGTCTTAATATTTCTACCACAAAAGATGATATTCGTGCTGGTACAGGTGCTCCAATTCAATTCAGTTTCTATCATGATCCATCTGCTGAAATTACTTTAACAGACGTTTTATTTGATGAAGCTTATATTGAAGCTCAATTAGGTGCTTCTTTTGAGCAAGGTGGACAATCTTATTTAAGTAGAGAATATACTGCGAATGGTGGTTCTGTTACTTTAGATCCTGCACCAGAATCACTTGTTGCTGGTTGTAGCGGTGAAGAAGTCTTAGTTTGGTACTCAAAAGTTGGTGAAAATAACTGGCGCAGAGTTGCAGAGGACAAACTCGAAGGTGCTACAGTTAGCGGTTTAGAAGCAGGTGCAAGATATTGCTTCCGCTGGATTGCTCGTGATGACAATGTCCGTGTTGCGACAATTACAAGTAATATTATTCCACAAGAATTATTCCTTGTTATTACAGCCCCAATTTTTAGTGGTGATGCATGCTCTGCTTCCAATGGTAAAGCTGCTGGAACTATTACTTACGAAATTCCACGTTTCAAGCTCAATGGTGCTCAAGACTTCACAATGAACATGAGCTCTAACCAAACCATGTCCTTATCTGGCGTTGCTTTAGCAAGCGAAGATGGTTGTGAATCCACCAATAGTAAATTACTCAGAATCATTGCTAAGTATGATGATCTCAAATGGTATGAAAATGTTGAAAACTGGGTAAATGATGCCGAATATGATAAAGTCGGAGATGAACCACACATCTATGCCGTTTATAGCAATGGCTCAACTATGTTAGTTGACAATGAAAACTTGGATTTTGGTGAATTATTAGATTCAGAAGGTCACTGGAAAACCGCTGGACCAGCTGAAGGCATTACTGTTAAAGAAGATGCTACTATTGTTTTACCAACATTCCAAATTGTTGCTGCTTAATAATTTGCAATGAAAAATGTTCAATTGACTTGTAAACATATTCACGGTAACGGTGCCCATGCTTTAATTTGTCGAAAAACAAAAGAAAGATGTCCGTTCCAAAAATGGTGTGAGATTAAGCGTATTTACGAATTAAAGTCCACTTGTATGTCCTGCAAGGATTTTGAGAAATAAAGTATTAGGGAGGTCCCGTAAAAAGGACCTCCTTTTAATATCTTTTTATAAGGTTATATTTAATATAGTTTTATTAAAGGATATTATATCCGTGAAAAGCAAAAAGGAGAAAGAGAATACAATGAGATTAGAAGAATTAATTAAAAAGAACAGAGCTATTTTAGCGCAACGCATTAAAGAAGAAGAGCTCAAAAAGAGAAAAGAAGAAAGTAAAAAGGAAGAAGTCGTTCAATTAGTTGCAGAGCCAAAAGAAGAACAATCAGTTGAACAATCAGAGCAAGAAGAAAAACCTGCTCCTAAAAAGAGAGGTAGAAAACCTGCAAACCGTGAATACATGGTTGTGGAAGACGTTGAAAAAGTCAACGAATAAACTTGTCTCTTTCCCTTCGCACTTTTTGTTGCGAAGGGTGTTTTTTCTTTAACAGTGGAGGTAGGTTATGAGCAAAAATGATAGCAAAACCGCGATAGAACTCATAAATTTAATCAGAGATATGATTTCGACCGAATTAGATAAACGAGATAATACATGCGTATGTCAAATCGTTGCTCGTAATTTAGACGAAACATTTAATATAATTGTAGTCCCAGATGAACGGACTGTAATTAATAGAGTTAAAAGTATATCTCCTGATGTTTTAAAAGAAGGGGACTATGTCTACGTTTATAAGTTTCAAAATAGATTAAACAATGCAATTATTATTGCGAAAGTGGGTAATGATAATGTAGATTTACGTTTCGTTACTACTGATGAATATACAGCACTCGTCCCTCCTGGAACTGCAGGAGGAGGTGGCGGCGGAGGAGGCGGAACCGTCTCCTGGAGCGATGTTACGGGAAAACCAGATTTTAAGACTGTTTCCTGGACTGCTAACTATAACGATTTAATTAATAGGCCGACAATTTCTTTGAATATTCAAGACGGCGCAGGCACTAATGCAATCCAAGAAAAAATGGCCGATGCTACTGTTGATTTCACAGGCAGAAATCCAAATGCAGAAGCTATAGATTCCACTCTTTCAGCAGTTATTAATACAGGAGCAGCGGGCAATCAATCTGTTGCTTTAAATAAGAACACGATGGCGCTTGCCACTGCTTCTATGACCAACGGTAATAAAACTGTCGCCAAAGGTGAAGAATCTCACGCAGAAGGTTATCAATCTGTAACTTTAGGTGATGGAAGCCATGCTGAAGGTGCAAGAACAACTGCGGTTGGCATACAATCTCACTCTGAAGGTGAAGATACAATTGCGAACGGAGAAGCAAGTCACTCTGAAGGACATAATACTAATGCTAATAACTATTATGCTCATGCCGAAGGTGAAGATACTATAGCATCAGGTCGTGCTTCTCATGCTGAAGGTGAAGCCTCTAAAGCGACAGCATTAGTTTCACATGCTGAAGGTACAAATAACTACATTGGTGAAAAACCACAAGACGGGCCAAGTGGAGGTGGTGAAACAACTCCATCGCAACCTAGTGGTTATAACTTTGCTGCAGGTGAATCAGCACATGCTGAAGGCTTTGATAACTTTGTTTATGGTGCAGGTTCACATGCTGAAGGTGCTCAAAACGTCATTAATGGTACAATGTCTCATGCTGAAGGTGTTAAGAACACCATTGGCAGCAATGTAGATGGTGGTCATGTTGAAGGTAGAGAAAACACTGTAACTGAAATTTATGCTCATGCCGAAGGTTACAAGACAACTGCTAGTGGAACATATTCACATACAGAGGGATATCTTACAACAACTGCTAGTTCATATGCTCATGCTGAAGGACAAAATACTCATGCAAATGGATATGCTTCCCATTCACAAGGTGCTTCTACATATGCAAAAGGCACTTGTTCATTTACTGGTGGTCAATCTACTGAAGCAAATGCAAATTTTGCTACAGCAATTGGTTTAGGATTATATACAAGTGTTGAATCTTCTTTTGTGGTTGGTAAATATAATGCTACTACTGCAAATGTCCTATTTGGTGTTGGTAATGGAACTTCAGACTCTGCTCGTTCAAATGCATTTGAAGTTTATCAAGATGGCCATGCTGAAATTGGGGCTATGGGTTCTACCAATTCATCTGTTGCCACTAAGAAGTATGTTGATGATCATGCTGGTGGTGGCGGAGGAACAACGTTATATAAACATAGTATTCATATGGGTGATTTTTATTTTGATGCCGTTTCAACCAAAAGCACTGCTTTTGTCGATATTAATGATATGTATAAAAATGCAATGTCTTATTATAATGGTAAACAATATGATCCAACTAATGGCATGCCTACTTTAATATTAGGCTATGATGCAGCAAACTTAAAGTTATTGTACGTAGATGGAACAACAATAACGGGTTATAGCGACACATCATTTACTGATACAGTTTCATCTTATTAATTGCAAGTTAAGCTAGAGACTACTATTCGTATATTAAATATAAGGAGATATCTTTATATGGAATTTATTGATGTAGTTGCTCTTACTAAAAAAGCTGAATAAATCTTCAAACAAGAATGCCCAAATATTCATGTAGCTATGGTTAACATTATGTAAAAGGAGAATAAAAGGTATGGAAATTAAATTTAAAAAGAGTATTGATGATTTTCAGTACTTATTAATGTTTGATTTAGCTAGTAGAAATACTGGCGTTTGTTTATGGGACATTCAAAAACAATACCCTGTGTTGACCACAACATTAAAAGTAGAAGGTAAAAAAGAATTACCTGCTGCCGAGCTTTTAGATTTAATTATTCAATTTACCAATTCTCTCGTAATACGTGTTGGACCATTTGATCTTAATAAGCTTCTTGTTGTAAAAGAGGCTATGCCGACGCAATTAAGAGGCGGATCATCAACGGTTCAAACGTTTATAGCGCTAGCGCGTAGTCATTGTACGCTTGATACAGTCATGTATCAAAATAATATTGCTGTGTATGACTACGTGGGTATATACCCAATTACATGGCACAATTATTTTAAAAAGGTTGCCAACCTCGGCAAAGACGATAAGGTCACAAAAGAAATTGTTCGTGATTATGTGATCAAAAAATATAATCTCGCAGAGGATATGTCATTAGATGAATCTGATGCTGTTTTTATGTGTGAGACCTTCTTTGCCGTTAAATGGAATAACGATCTTAAAGAACGTATTGCCGAGGTAAAAAGGCATCGTAAGACACTTAAAGCTCCTCATGCAATAAAATCATGTGATGAAGAGATTTTACGCTTAGAGGGGTTAAAAACCTTGACAAAATAGATTTATACATTATATTATAATATAAGGAGAAATGATTATGGGTAAGAGGAGTACCGTTTATCACGAAGACATAACAAAAGATTATGCTAAAGTTTCCGATAAAAACCGTAAATTGGTTAAAGAATTTCTTCAGTACTGCAAATCCAATAATCGCAGTAGTCAAACCATATTTCAATATGAAAATTGGCTCAAAATATTCTTTTGCTGGAATTATGCAGAGAATGAAGATAAATTCTTTGTTGATCTACGCAAAAGAGACTTTGTAAATTATTTTGGATATTTAAGAGATCTTGATGTAAGTTCTAATAGAATAGCATCGCTTAAGTCTGTATTAAGCGCTCTGTCGAATGAAATAGAACTTTTATATGAAGATGAATATCCAAATTTCAAAAATCAATTAAGATCGCTTGAACCAGTTCATGTTACAACAGTTAGAGAAAAAACTGTTATTAGTAATGATGAATTGTTAAACATATTAAACAAGCTGGTCGAGCAAAAAGAATATCAAGCTGCTTGTTACCTTGCACTTGTTTGTGCTTCTGGTGGTCGTAAAGCAGAATTAATTCAGATGAAAACTAATTTCTTTGTTCCTGAAAATGAAGTTTTTGACGGTTATATGTATGTAACTCCACAAATTCGTTCTAAGGGTAGGGGCAAAGAAGGTAAGCGCATTAAAAAATACGTAATTAAAGACGCGTTTAAACCCTATTATGATTTATGGATGCAAGAGCGCGAAAGATTAGGTATTAATAATGAATATTTATTTGTCAGCCTCAAGAAGAAAGAGGTTGAACCAGCAACAATTAGCACAGCTAATACATTAGCAAATAAAATTTCCGAAGTAGGAGGAATAGAATTTTATTCTCACTCAGGGAGACATTTCTTTGCTACATTATTAAAACGCAAAAATTTTCCTGATGATATTATTGTTCAAATCTTTAGCTGGAGTAGTCCAGAGATGTTGAAGATTTATAACGATATTCCACCAGAAGAATATATGCAAGATTTTTTTAAACAATATACAAAATCAGAAGTAAAAGGAGATTAAGACATGAGTAAGACCTATTTTGCGATTTCGGACATACATAGTTTTTACACAGAAATGATGTCTGCCCTGCGTAAAGCGGGTTTTCGTAAGAATAATCCAAATCACATATTAATAGTCTTAGGAGACATTTTTGATCGCGGGGATGAATCGATTAAGGTTTATAACTTTTTAAAGTCTCTGCCCAAAAATCGTAGAATTTTAATTAGAGGTAATCATGAATATCTTTTAAGAGACCTTATTAAAAGAGGTAAGTTCTATGAATATGACTATTATAATGGGACTTTGGGAACAGTCTGCCAATTTACGGGCTATGAATATATTGATTGTGTTTATAATCCCGAAATAGTTTGTGAAGATTTTCACAATAATGGAGTTTTAGACTGGATTTTAAGTAATGATTGGGTTAACTATGCTGAAATAGGTAATTATATTTTTGTGCATAGTTGGATTCCTGTGAATATTTTGGATGGAACAGATATCTATGATTGTAAACCTTTCACAGAAATTAAAATGAGATCAGATTGGCGTGAGGCCACTGATCAAGAGTGGGAGCAAGCAACATGGGGGTGTCCATGGTTAATGGCTCAAAAGGGTCTAGTACCACACGGTTCAACAATCGTTTGTGGCCACTGGACTGCTGCTGAGTTTCCAAAACATTTAGATAAGAATTTAGAGAATTATCCAAATTATAATATTTATAGAGGGCATGGATGCATCGCACTCGATGCTTGTACGGTTCGAAGCGGTTTCTGCAATGTCCTAGTTTTAACCGAAGACGAGTTAAAGGCTTCGAAAGGAAGTGAGTAAGATGGATGATATTAAGTTATATACAACTCATTGCCCTATTTGTAAGGGTCTTGAGTTACAATTAAAGAAAAAAAATATAAAATATGAAGAAATTTATATTAATCCTAATAATCCTGATGAAGTTCAAGTGATGCTTGACATGGGATTAAAAGGTGCTCCTGGCCTATTAGTCAATGGACGTATTATGAGTGCGGTTGACGCTATTAAATGGATTAAGGAGCAATAATTATGGATATTACAAAATCAGAGCAAAAAAAGTTAGAGTTTATCGAATTTTATAAAAATGCATCGAACGCTGCTACTGGTTCGAAGTTTGACTCTAACGCAAATGTAGCATCAAAAAATATTGCAACATTACAAACAGAATTAGGTAAAAAAGATATTATTGATCTGAACCGTATTATTACTTATTCTTATATTGAAAAATTATTCGGTAAAGAAATCGCAGATCAATATTTAGAAGATCTCAAACATCATATTATTTATACACATGATGAAAGTTCGCTAATGCCTTATTGTTGCTCAATTTCTTTATATCCATATTTGTTATCGGGTCTTAAAGATCTTGGTGGCTCAAGCCAACCTCCAAAACATGCAAATAGTTTTATTGGAGGATTAATTAATTTAGTGTTTTTAGTTGCGGGCCAATTTGCTGGTGCTGTGGCTATCCCTGAATTTTTAACATATTTCGATCATTTTTTAAGACTTGATTATGGAGAAGATTATATTCACCATTTAGATGAAGATGTTGAAGTTGTTGGTGAACATAAATTTTCATTAAAACATAAAATTGAAGACTGGTTTCAACAGTTTGTTTATTCAATTAACCAACCTGCTGGTGCCAGAAACTATCAAAGTCCTTTCACAAATATAGCATATTTCGACCAATATTATTTTGAACATATTTTTGGTGATGGTTTTATTTTCCCAGATGGTGATTTACCTTGTTGGGAGACTACCAAAGAACTTCAAAAGATGTTTATGAAATGGTTTAATAAAGAACGTCTACAAAGCATCCTTACTTTCCCCGTTGAGACTGCTAATATTCTCGTGGAAGATGGAAAATATAAGGATGAAGAAATGGCTGATTTCTTTGCAGAAATGTGGAGCGAAGGTCACTCTTTCTTCATGTATCAATCAGATAGTGTAGATGCGTTGGCATCATGTTGTCGTTTAAGAAATGCTGTTGAAGATAACTCTTTCAGCTTCTCTTTAGGAGCTGGGGCAATCGAAACAGGATCTAAACGTGTTTGTACTCTCAACTTAAACCGTATTGTTCAAGATTGGTATAAACTTAATCAAGGTAAAAACGGTTATCCTTTAGATTCATATATTGAGGATATCGTTGAAAGGGTGCATAAATATTTGCGTGCGTGGAATCAAAAATTACATGATGATTTTGACGCCGGAATTCTTACCGTATACAAGGCTGGTTTTATTGATCTCGATAAACAATTTTTAACAGTTGGTGTTAATGGTTTTGTTGAAGCGGCAGAATTTTTAGGTATTGAAATCAATCCTCATAATGAAGCATATAAGCAATTTGCTAAGGATATTCTTGGAACTATTAAAAAGGTTAATACCAGAGATCGTGATGAACACCATCGCTGGAATACAGAATTTGTTCCTGCTGAAAATTTAGCTGCTAAAAACTATAAATGGGACAAAGAAGACGGGTACGTAGTTCCACAAGGGAGAAATTTATATAATTCTTATTTTTATATTGTGGAAGATCCAACAGTCAATCCTGCAGAAAAATTCTACTATCAAGGCCATGGTTTTGCAACTGAATGTGATGGCGGTGTTGCTTTACATAATAATTTACAGGAACATTTAAGTAAGGCTCAATATCGTAGATTAATGGATATTGCAGTTGATGCTGGATGTAATTATTTTACATATAATATTCCTGGAACCCGTTGTGTGGATTGTGGTCATATTTCCAAAAGATTTTTAAAGGTATGTCCCGTATGTGGAAGCACACATATTGTGTGGCATACTAGAATTATTGGCTATATGAGAGAAGTTAGTAGTTTTAGTGAACCAAGACAAGAAGAGTTTAGCAGAAGATACTTCGCAGACTGGGAAGATAAATAATGACAAAATATTGCGATTTTGCAGTGGTTTTTCAAGAAATACCTGACGAAATCACTTTAGCGATAGAAATTACTAATTGTCCACATCGTTGTGCAGAATGCCATTCTCCTTGGCTGAGAGATGATATTGGTTCAGTGTTAGATGATCAACATCTGCAAGAAATGTTAGATCGTTATCCATATGTAACTTGTGTTGGTTTAATGGGTGGAGATGCTGATCACAAAGATATTGTCCGTATTGCGAATTGGGTTCACGAAAACACAGATAAAAAAGTCGCCATGTATAGCGGCGATGAAGAAATTGATGATATATTAATTCCTGTATTAGATTATTATAAAGTAGGTCCTTATATTAAAGAAAAAGGTCCTTTAGATAATAAAAATACTAATCAAAGATTATATTATATTAAAAATAATATTTTAACAGATATTACTTATAAATTTATAAAGGATATAAAATAATACTTGACATTATAAGTTTATAACATATAATTTAATTTAGAACGGCACTCTAGGCGCCTCAACTAGAATTGCACGTCCATATATATTTTTCAAATAAAAATAGGATTTTATTGAAAAGTAAAAAAGTCAATAGGAGGACGATTTATGAAATATTATAGTGAAACATTAAATAAAATGTTTGATTCTGAGGAAGAATTAAAGAAGGCGGAAGAGGAAAAAGAAAGTAAGATTGCTCTCCGCAAACAAGAAGCGGAAGCCGTGAAAGCGGCGGTTACTGCTAGAGTTGAAGCTCAACTTGCGGCAAGAAAGGCCAAAGAAGCAGCATATGAAGTTTACTTAGCTGCATGTGATGAAGCAGATAAAAAAGTTGAAGAAGCTAAACAAAACGAACTTGCTGAACTTAGAGAATTTTGTCAAAAACATCCAGAGGGCTTTCATGACACAATCAAGATTGGCGATGTAACTTATAGCTATAACTATAATGGTAATAGAAATACATACGTTGATCCATTTATGCGACTATTAGGCTGGTTCTAATACGTAACTTAATTGGGGCAACCGACAAAGAAAAGTCGTTAAAACTGGCTGG
>AUXO015005332.1_pt1 | contig 10899 bp, 11 predicted proteins | sample 768731 | NCBI WGS metagenome assembly AUXO01 (sample SAMN02715735, study PRJNA202380) | gut metagenome | biome: sheep rumen | host: Ovis aries | place: New Zealand: Palmerston North
ATAGTCCGTACGGGATTCGAACCCGTGTTACCGCCGTGAAAAGGCGGTGTCTTAACCCCTTGACCAACGGACCAGAAGTTTTAGGATTTTCCCTCAACACTCTTATTATTATACCAGATATTTTTTCTTTGTCTATAGTTTTTTTCAATTTTTTTTACTTTTTTTGAAGTTTTTTGCACTAAATTATCGCCAAAAAATTCAAACAATTTTAACGTGCTAAAAAGCCTTTAACATCAAGCATTTACAGGTGAACTTTCGGTAAAGAAGAAAATTGTTTACTAGTAAAAAAGCAATTTTTTCTTTTACTTATTCTTTACTTTTTAAAAACCAAGCAGGCCAGTGTAAAGTTCGATTTTTAGTTGACAGAAAAGCTGTTATTTTGATAGAATGATTAAGTTGATATGGTCTCATAGCTCAGCTGGATAGAGCATTCGCCTTCTAAGCGAACGGTCGCAGGTTCGAATCCTGCTGGGATCAAATCTTAAACCGGCTTTAGCCGGTTTTTTTTATGTATTAATGTTTCACATGGAACAAAAAAACAGCTCACAAGAACTGCTTTTTTACTTATGATAAGGACTTCCTTGTTGAATCATAAAAGCTCGATAAATTTGTTCTGCTAAAACTAAACGCATCAACTGGTGGGGAAGCGTTAATAAGCCAAAGCTTAACTTAAGATTTGCGCGCTTTTTGACCTTATCAGCTAATCCAAGACTTCCTCCAATAACAAATACAATATCTGAATAGCCCCTCAAAGTAGCATCAGCAATCACCTTGCTAAATTCTTCTGATGGTAGTTGCTTGCCTTCAATCGCTAAAACAATGACATAATCACGATCAGATATCTTGGCTAAAATACGGTCGCCCTCTTTTTCCATAATTTGGTGATTTTGCGCATCACTAGCATTATCTGGTGTTTTTTCATCAGGCAGCTCAACAATTTCAAATTTGGCAAAACGGCTCATACGTTTGCCGTACTCAGCAATACCATCTTTTAGGTATTTTTCCTTTAATTTTCCAACAGCAATAATTTTTACTTTCATGCTTTCTATTCTACCACATATTCACAAGCTTTTCACACATTATCCACATGTTAACAATCTATAAACAGGCTTAATATCGCCATAATTTAGGGATTTTCAATCAAACTTCAAAAGTTTTCCACAACCTGTGGATTACTTTCTTTTTTTGCTCTTTTAAGGTATAATTAAGTCGTTTTTTATATTCTATCTGTAAATTAAAAAGGGAGGTAGAGACGTGAAAAAATTAAAATTTCAAAAAGTCAATTACAAAAAAATGCTTAAACCATTATCGGTTATTTTAATCGGTTTTATTGGAGGGGTCGCCGGAACCTTGCTCATTTTAAATATGGCTGGCATCTCAATCAATAATGTAAGTGGATCAAATACCAAAACCACAACAAGTAAGGTAAGCTATTCAAACTCAAATGATACAACAAAAGCTGTCGAAAAAGTGGGAGAATCAGTTGTATCAGTCATTAATTATCAGTCAAATACAGCATCAAATGATTTATATACTCAAATGTTTGGTGGCAATTTAGATAATAACACTAATAATAATGGCTCAGATAGTGATTTAAGCATCGCTAGTGAAGGTTCTGGGGTGATTTACAAAAAAGATGGCAATTCTGCTTACGTCGTTACTAATAACCACGTTGTCGATGGTGCTAGTCAAATCGAAATCATGCTTTCTGACGGTACAAAAGTAGTCGGTGAATTAGTCGGTGCCGATACATACTCAGATATCGCCGTTGTCAAAATTGCTTCTGATAAAGTCACAACGGTAGCTGAATTTGCTGATTCAGATAAAATTACTGTTGGTGAAACAGCCATTGCTATTGGTAGCCCTCTAGGTACTGATTATGCAAACTCTGTTACGCAAGGTATTGTATCAAGCCTAAGCCGTACGGTAACAATGACAAACGATGATGGAGAAACTATTTCAACTAATGCCATCCAAACAGATGCCGCTATTAACCCTGGTAACTCTGGTGGTGCTTTGATTAACATTGAAGGACAAGTGATTGGTATTAATTCAAGTAAAATTTCTTCTACCTCAGATTCTGGATCAGGTAATTCTGTAGAAGGTATGGGATTTGCTATTCCAGCTAATGATGTGGTTAAAATTATTAATCAATTAGAAGCAAACGGAAAAGTTATCCGTCCAGCACTTGGTATCACAATGGCTAACCTAAGTGATTTGTCAACAACAACAATCAGTCGCCTAAATATTCCAACTAGCGTCACAGCTGGTATCGTCGTTGCTTCAGTTCAATCAGGTATGCCTGCTGAAGGAACACTTAAAAAATACGATGTGATTACAGCTATCGATGATAAAGATGTTTCTTCTATCACAGATCTTCAAAGTGTCCTTTACGGTCATTCAACTGGAGATTCTATCAAGGTAACCTTCTATCGTGGTACTGAAAAGAAAACAGAAACTATTAAACTAACGAAAACAACACAAGACCTCTCTTCATCAAATCAATAATTTAACTAAAAACTAATGAGGCTGAGCTTCTCAGCTTCATTTTTTAAAGGAAAAAACTATGATTGAAACACTTAATCTCATACCTATTGACGATATTGCTCCAAATCCTTACCAACCTCGCTTGAAATTTAAGCAAGAAGAATTAGAAGAACTTTCTCGCTCAATAAAAGCAAACGGCCTCATACAGCCGATAATCGTCCGTAAATCAGATATTTTTGGTTACGAGCTCATTGCAGGAGAAAGACGTCTTAAAGCATCAAAAATGGCTGGTTTAAGCGAAATTCCTGCAATTATAAAAGATATTACTAATAAAGAAAGCATGCAGCTTGCCATTGTCGAAAATTTGCAGCGCTCTGACCTCAATCCTATTGAAGAAGCCAAAGCTTATCAGCAACTCTTAGACAGAAATCAAATGACACATGAAGAACTGGCTCAATTTATGGGAAAATCTCGCCCCTACATTACCAATTGCTTGCGCTTATTAAATCTGCCTCAAAGTATTTCTAAAGCCGTCGAAAAAGGTGAACTTTCCCAAGGACACGCGCGCGTGCTACTGACACTCAAAGAAGAAAAAGAGCAGGAGAAGTGGTACCAAAAAATAATAATTGAAGAAATTAGTGTTCGCAAATTAGAACAATTGGTAAAATCCAGTAAAAAGAAAAAAACTTCTCCCAAAACCAATAAAAAAAATATTTTTATTCGTCATCAGGAAGAAGAATTATCAAAATTATTAGGTCTTCCTGTCACCTTATCCCTTTCTAAAAGTGGCTTTAAAGGTGACCTACAATTACATTTTCAGTCTGAAGAAGACTTTAACAGAATTATCAACAGGCTAAAATAGCCTGTGAATTTCGATTTTACATTTTCAGAGTTTTCCACAACAAAAATAGGCTAAAATCACTGATTTTAGGCCTTTTCTTATGTTATCCACACCTTGTGGATAACTTTTATAAACAGTGTGGATTTTTTATTTTCAACATTGTGGAAAACTTTATTGTTTTATGTTAAAATAATCTATGAATTATCCACAAAAAGGAAATGACTATGACTGAAAATGAACAAATTTTTTGGAATAGGGTCCTTGAACTGGCGAAAAGTCAACTAAAACAAGCAACATATGAATTTTTTGTTTTAGACGCTCGGTTGATTCAAATTGAGCAAAATACGGCGACAATTTACCTGGATCCTATGAAAGAACTGTTTTGGGATAAAAATTTAAAACCAATCATTTTAACGGCTGGTTTTGAGGTTTATAATGCTGAAATTGTAGTCAACTATGTCTTTGAAGAAGATTTAGCAAAACAGACAGTAGCAGAACCGACATCTCAAGTTCTCCAAACACCACAAAAGAACAACTTGCCACAGGTTGATTCAGACTTGAACACAAAGTATACTTTTGACAACTTTGTCCAAGGTGATGAAAACCGTTGGGCCTTTTCTGCGTCTTATGCCGTTGCTGACGCACCCGGTACAACTTACAACCCCTTGTTTATCTGGGGTGGACCCGGACTTGGAAAAACCCATTTGCTTAATGCCATTGGTAATGCGGTATTGCAAAACAACCCTAAAGCGCGTGTGAAATACATCACTGCGGAAAATTTTATCAATGAATTTGTCATCCATATTCGTTTAGACACTATGGAAGAATTAAAAGAAAAATTCCGTAATCTTGATGTTTTGCTAATCGATGATATCCAATCATTAGCTAAAAAAACATTATCTGGTACACAAGAAGAGTTTTTCAATACCTTTAATGCACTTTACGATAATAACAAACAAATCGTACTGACCAGTGACCGCACACCAGATCATCTCGATAACCTCGAACAACGTCTGGTCACGCGCTTCAAGTGGGGCTTAACCATCAATATCACACCACCTGATTTTGAAACACGTGTGGCTATTTTGACTAATAAAACACAAGAGTACGATTATATTTTCCCTCAAGATACTATCGAATATCTCGCTGGGCAATTTGACTCTAACGTACGTGATCTAGAAGGAGCTTTAAAAGACATTAGCCTTGTAGCAAGTATTAAAAAAGTTCAAACGATTACCGTAGATATTGCAGCAGAAGCCATTCGTGCACGTAAGCAAGATGGTCCAAAAATGACTGTTATCCCAATTGACGAAATTCAAAGTCAAGTTGGTAAATTTTACGGTGTTACTGTCAAAGAAATCAAGGCAACTAAACGTACCCAAGATATCGTTTTGGCACGTCAGGTAGCTATGTATTTGGCACGTGAAATGACAGATAACTCACTTCCAAAAATCGGAAAAGAATTTGGTGGACGTGATCACTCAACCGTTCTACATGCCTACAACAAAATCAAAAATATGTTGGCTCAAGACGATAGTTTGCGAATCGAAATTGAAACCATCAAAAACAAGATTAAGTAGGACTTGTGGATAAGTGATAGAAAACAATGCAATTTATCCACAAGTTGTTAACAACTCTTGCTCTGTGATTTTTCAGGCGTTTTGAGAGTTATCAACAGTTTAAACAAGACCTACTACTACTACTAACTTAATACTTATAAAATAAAGGAGTTATCTCATGATAAAGTTCTCAATTAATAAATCCTTCTTTCTTCAAGCATTGAATGCAACCAAGAGAGCAATCTCTTCAAAGAATGCTATTCCAGTTTTATCTACTATCAAAATTGAAGTTCAAAATAGTAACATTACCTTAACAGGTTCTAATGGACAAATTTCAATCGAAAATACTATTCCAACTTCTAATGAAAATGCAGGTCTTTTGATTACTTCACCCGGTGCAGTACTATTAGAAGCAAATTTCTTTATTAATATTGTCTCAAGTCTTCCAGATGTTACTTTAGATTTTGAAGAAATTGAGCATCATCAAATCGTATTGACAAGTGGTAAATCAGAAATTACCTTAAAAGGTAAAGACGTAGATCTTTACCCACGTCTTCAAGAAATGGAAACTGAAAATCCATTAGTTTTGGAAACAAAATTATTGAAATCTATTATCACTGAAACTGCCTTTGCAGCCAGTCTTCAAGAAAGTCGTCCAATTTTGACTGGTGTTCATATGGTACTTAGTGATCATAAAGATTTTAAAGCAGTCGCAACTGACTCACACCGTATGAGTCAACGTAGATTGACTTTAGAAAATACGTCAAATGACTTTAATGTTGTTATTCCAAGTAAATCATTACGTGAATTTGCAGCAGTCTTTACAGATGATATTGAAACTGTTGAAGTATTCTTTTCAGACAGCCAAATGCTTTTCCGCAGTGATTACATTAGTTTCTATACACGTCTTCTAGAAGGAAATTATCCTGATACAGATCGTCTATTGACAAACTCATTTGAAACAGAAGTAACGTTCAATACAGTTGCTCTTCGTTCAGCAATGGAACGTGCTCACTTGATTTCAAATGCTACTCAAAACGGAACTGTAAAACTTGAAATTGTTAATAATAATGTATCAGCTCACGTTAACTCTCCTGAAGTTGGTAAAGTAAACGAAGAGTTGGATATTATTGACCAATCAGGAAGTGACTTAACCATTAGTTTTAACCCAACTTACTTGATTGAAGCTCTTAAAGCTTTGAAGAGCGAAACAGTTGTTATCCGTTTCATTTCTCCAGTACGTCCATTTACATTAATGCCAGGTGATGATGCTGAAAACTTTATCCAATTGATTACACCTGTTCGTACAAACTAAAAATCTTTAAGGAAACTTTAAGGATGAATTCGTATACTATAATCATCCTAAAACTTTTCTTTTTCATAATCTCCAGCAAGGGCACCGTCTATACAGTGCTCTTGCTTTTTATGTTATAATATCTTTTGATATGACACTTTATATTATTGCTAATCCTCATTCAGGAAATCGTAGTGCCAAAGATGTTATTACAACGTTGAAACATAAGCTAAATCAAGAGATAGCTGTTTTTCTAACGCGATATCCAGATGATGAAGAAAATCAAGTTAAACACGTTTTAGAAACATTTCAGTGTAATCAAGATAGGTTATTAGTTCTAGGTGGTGATGGCACCTTATCAAAGGTCTTATATTATTGGCCAGCTGACTTTCCTTTTGCTTATTACCCAATTGGTTCTGGAAATGATTTTGCGCGTGCTCTTGGGTTGAAAAAAGATTTTACACGTCTTATTGAGTCTACTAAGCAAGAACCAAAAGAAATTACGGTTTATACTTATCAGAATGGATTGGTCTTAAACAGTTTGGATCTTGGTTTTGCTTCTTGGGTTATTAACCATGTTGAACAGTCACAACTAAAAGCTAGACTTAATAAATATCATTTGGGAAAATTGACTTATATCATAACAGCCATTCAATGTTTGATTAAAAAGCCTGCTTTGGCTTCGCTTTGTTTGGAGACTGAGTCAGGAGAATTGGTTGAGGTCAATAATCATTTTTTCTTTTCACTTGCCAATAATACTTATTTTGGTGGTGGTGTGATGATTTGGCCACATGCGACAGCTTATTCAGAACAATTAGATTGTGTTTATGCTAAGGGTGAGACTTTATGGGAACGCGTGTTAGTTTTATTAAGTCTTGTTTTTAAAATTCATGAATACTCACCTTATCTGCAGCATCAGTCGTATAAAGAGGTGACCATTAGGACACCTGAAAAAAGTTTAGTAGAGATTGATGGTGAAATCGTGTCATTGGATGAAGTGACACTAACACCTCAAAAGCGTTATATTTATCTGTAAAGGAGAAATCATGTACGAAATTGGAAGTCTTGTTGAAATGAAGAAACCTCATGCTTGTACCGTTAAGGCAACTGGTAAAAAGGCAAATGAGTGGGAAGTGATTCGCATTGGAGCTGATATTAAAATTCGTTGCACTAACTGTGATCACGTTGTCATGATGAGTCGTCATGATTTTGAACGTAAGTTGAAGAAAGTATTATAATATTTAATTACAATTAATTAATTTTGAAAAAATATTATATTCAGTGCAACCTTAGAAAGCTTAATTTATTAAGCTTTCTTTATTTTTAGCAACTACTAATTGCAGCTTAAAGTGCTAGTCTTTAAAATAAAAAATGCCTATACTAACATAAAAAAAGCATGGGTGGTTATTTATTATGTTTATTAATCTAATTAAGTTGTCTCCTTTATTCAACTCAATTCTTGTTACTGCATTATTTTTAATTTTAGGGGAAATAGTATCGTTTTTTAATCTTCCTACCCCAATATATGAATTTATTCTTCTTGTGGTTTATCTAAGTTTTGCTTACTTTTTTACTAAAAAAATTAATAGACAATCTTTAAAAGGATGGGAATTAAAGATTTCTAAGCAATCATTTAAGGGGTTTAGTATAAGCTTGGTGGTAACCTCATTTATTATTATTTTCGCAACAATTCTTTCTCAGTCTTTATTTCATGATGAAATTATTAAGTTAAGAGGAACGGTTAATTTTATTACGATAACAGTAACGTTACTATTATTTTTTATTGAATCTTTTATTAAGCAAGGATTTCCAGAGGAATTAATTTTTAGAGGGTATATGGTCCAAAGTTTGCGAAAAAAATATAACATTTTCCAAACAATGTTACTTTCTGTTGGATTATTTTCTTTAATGCATGCTATTCATATATTTATGGATGGATTATTTTATGGTATATTAACAATGTTTTATGCCTTTAGTTTTGCATGCTTAGCTTATTTATTGAAGTCTGTGTTTAATACAACATGGGCTGCTGTTGCAGTACATGGAGGTGTTCATATGACGAGAATGATACTAATGTTGTTTGGTTTTTCAGAAAATAATCACGCTATATTTTTTCAAAGTTTGCTATTATTTGTAGTATCATTATTAGTATTTTTTAAAGTTAGAAACAAGGTATTTATGTATTGAGTAACGGAGGGATAAAATGGAATTTTCTACTCAATTAAAAAAATTACGTACTGAAAAGAAGTTATCTCAAGATGCTTTAGCGGAACAATTATTCATATCACGACAATCAATTTCAAAATATGAAACGGGAGAATCAACACCTGATTTAGAAAATTTAATTAAAATTGCTGATATTTTGGAAGTAAGTTTAGATGAATTAGTTTTGGCCAAAAAAACTGATAAGATTGTTGAGCGAGTTATTGAAAGAGAAAGAAGTACTTCTATGAATATTTGGGAGTTCTTAGATAAAAAATGGTGGTTGGTATTTCCAATTGGTACATTTTTATGGTTAATAGCGCTTGCTTTATAATGATAAGGTTTGATTAATTTTAAGTCTGCGCATATAGCAGGCTTTTTTGAGTAATTTTATGCTATAATAGTTGTGATTGAATAAATTTAACGGAGACTACTAAAATATGGCTTTAACAGCAGGTATTGTTGGTTTACCAAACGTCGGAAAATCAACTCTTTTTAATGCGATTACAAAGGCAGGTGCGGAAGCTGCTAACTATCCTTTCGCGACAATTGATCCTAACGTTGGTATGGTAGAAGTTCCAGATGAACGTCTACAAAAATTGACTGAACTTATCACACCTAAAAAGACAGTTCCAACAACTTTTGAATTTACTGATATTGCGGGTATTGTAAAAGGAGCATCTCGTGGTGAAGGTCTTGGTAATAAATTCCTTGCTAACATTCGTGAAGTAGATGCTATTGTTCACGTTGTTCGTGCATTTGATGATGAAAATGTTATGCGTGAACAAGGGCGTGAAGATGCTTTTGTTGATCCACTTGCTGATATTGATACAATTAACTTGGAATTGATTCTTGCTGACTTAGAATCAGTTAACAAACGCTATGCGCGTGTTGAAAAAGTGGCACGTACACAAAAAGATAAAGATTCTGTTGCAGAATTTAACGTTCTTCAAAAAATCAAGCCAGTGCTTGAAGATGGAAAATCGGCTCGTACAATTGAATTCACAGAAGATGAACAAAAAATTGTTAAACAATTGTTCCTTTTGACAACAAAACCAGTTCTTTACGTAGCAAATGTTGATGAAGATAAAGTTGCTAACCCAGACGACATCGAATATGTAAAACAAATTCGTGAATTTGCAGCAACTGAAAATGCTGAAGTTGTCGTTATCTCAGCGCGTGCGGAGGAAGAAATTTCAGAACTTGATGATGAAGATAAAGAATTCTTCCTTGAAGATCTTGGATTGAAAGAATCTGGTGTCGATCGTTTGACTCGCGCAGCTTACCATTTGCTTGGTCTCGGAACTTACTTTACTGCGGGTGAAAAAGAAGTTCGTGCATGGACATTTAAACGCGGTATTAAAGCTCCTCAAGCAGCTGGTATCATTCACTCTGACTTCGAACGTGGATTCATCCGTGCGATTACAATGTCTTACGATGATTTAATTAAATATGGTTCAGAAAAAGCTGTCAAAGAAGCAGGTCGTCTTCGTGAAGAAGGGAAAGATTATGTGGTTCAAGATGGTGATATCATGGAATTCCGCTTTAACGTCTAAGCAAAAATCATAATAAAACATCAAATGAGGTTGGAAAAAAGTTTTTCCAGCCCTTTTGGCATTTGAAAGGAAAAAATAATGGTAAAAATGATTGTTGGTCTGGGAAACCCAGGCAGTAAATATCACGAAACAAGACACAATATTGGCTTTATGGCAATTGACCGTTTAGCCAAAGATTTGAATGTGACTTTTTCAGAAGAAAAGAATTTTAAAGCTGAAGTAGGTTCTTGCTTTTTAAACGGAGAAAAAGTTTATTTAGTTAAACCAACAACTTTTATGAATAATTCAGGAATTGCAGTTCATGCTTTGCTGACTTATTATAATATTGCTATCGAAGATTTCATGGTGATTTATGATGATTTAGACATGGAAGTTGGACGTATTCGTCTTCGACAAAAAGGCTCAGCCGGTGGTCATAATGGTATTAAGTCTATTATTGCTCACACAGGAACACAGGCATTTGATCGTATTAAAGTGGGGATTGGACGTCCTAAGCAAGGTCGTTCAGTTGTTGATCATGTTCTTGGAAAATTTGACAAAGACGACTATATCACTGTTACTAACACACTTGAAAAAGTTACTGATGCTGTTCAATTTTACTTACAGGAAGCTGATTTTGTAAAAACAATGCAAAAATTTAATGGGTAAGTCTATGAATATTATTGATTTATTTAGTCAAAATAAGCTAATTCAGTCATGGCATGGGGGTGTATCTAATCTTGGCAGACAACTTGTCATGGGTTTGTCAGGAGCAAGTAAAGCTCTTGCTATCGCCTCAGCTTATCAGGCTAATGAAGAAAAAATAGTAGTTGTCACATCAAGTCAAAACGAGGTTGAAAAACTAGCTAGTGATTTATCTGGTTTGATTGGTGAGGATAATGTTTACACGTTTTTTGCGGATGATGTCGCTGCTGCAGAATTTATTTTTGCATCAATGGATAAAGCTCATTCGCGCCTAGA
>AUXO018245896.1_pt1 | contig 10899 bp, 11 predicted proteins | sample 768731 | NCBI WGS metagenome assembly AUXO01 (sample SAMN02715735, study PRJNA202380) | gut metagenome | biome: sheep rumen | host: Ovis aries | place: New Zealand: Palmerston North
TTTAAGCTACTGAACACCGTGCCGACTGTACAGGCGCTGGTGCATACCTAAAAAACCGAATTATTGTGTCTAATAGGCTTGTAAGAAATGCCATTTCCTACCGGTGGGGTTGCAACAGTTATATTCAGATACATGGCGCCTCCTAACGAGTGTTAATTATCTGGGAAGCTCACAATGCTACCAAGTTCTCGAAAATCTCAGATCAACTCATACCGTTCAAAGATATTCTTTTGAATAATACCGCGCATTTCCAGATTATCCAGACTTTTTATTATAGTTTCATCACTAAATCTCGCAGCTTTATCTTCAGACCATTCTCTGAACTCCCTACAAATATCCGACACTTCTGAAATACCCTCATTTCTTATCAAATATAGAGCTGTTGCCATCCCTTCCAGCAGCGTATCGTCTTCAATCGAATTAATCAGCTCTATTCCCTGATCTGTTATATGGGATAATTTTTTATATTTCTCATCTACCTTCTTTGAACAAATAACTTGATGAATTGCCAGCATTGTCTCCTCAGCATTAGATAGACCATTTGCCTTCTGATATTTACCTATTTTTTCTGTTTCGTGATATAGCCACTTTGAATACGGTCCGAACCTTCCTCTTTCAAAGTGGTACAAATCTCTTTTCCCGTAATAGTTTGAGAAGAATACTGTTTTTTGAAATCTTAAAGAAGTCGGTCTATTTAGCTTTTCTTTTACATGCAGCAACAATAGATCATCTACTGTCATCCGATAATCATCCGATACTTTATTAATACTTATAGCCGGCTCATACAAATCTATTTCTATATTGCAGTTACCAAGTTTGCTTTCAATAACCTTTTTTACTTCGTCCCAATTAAGTCCACCATTGCCACACCCAAGAGGAGGTATAGCAGCCTTCTTAATATCCAGTACCTGAAGAAGTTCAACAAAGTAATCCAAACCGTCGATTATATATTTCATTTGGGAAGGTTCCCTCCATTTATCCTTCGTAGGAAAATTAATGATTGTCTTCCCATTTTCAAAAAAAGGCAAAAGAATTCCAGGCTTGAGTTTGCCTTCATTACAGCATTCAACGTATCTTTCATTGTTTTCCGGAAAGCGATTTTTAAACTGATACGCAATTCCCTTTCCCATATAGCCTTCGCAATTGACAGTATTAAAAAGGCAGTCCGCATCAGAATCAAATATGTTTCCTTTTGTATATCTTATCATTTACCTTTCCTCGATAATAAAACTAAAAGAATGCTTCCATCACATTTACATACTGGAAACGGATCGCTAAAGCTTCCTAATCATCTCACAACTTGCATGGATTTCGGGAACATCAAAAGGCTGGCCAAAAAGATCAACAACTTCGCCGGAACCTACTCCGCGAGCCATCAGAGCTATAGATATTGCAAAGAAATGCGTTACTCAACGTTTCCTTAGAATAAGTCAGAATGCGAGCCGGTACGAAACAAAAATAACTCGAGGTCTTTGCCATCGATACGGTATAACAGTAACCAGTCCGGCTCTATGTGACATTCACGAAATCCGTGATACTCTCCAGTAAGACTGTGGTCGCGGTATTTTTCGTCGAGTTTTTTGCCTTCGGCAAGCGTACTTATCACAGAATTGAGCATCGAAAAATCAAGACCACGTTTTTTTGCAAGCTTAAGATCCTTTCTAAACTGATTGGACGCAATGATTTTATACATCAGAAAGAACCTCATCCATTAAAGAATCGAAAGAATCATAGCGTTTGTAGCTTTTCGGGCTCTTTTTCATTTCAGAATATTCTGCCAGTGCAGCCTTTGTAACTGCGTTGGGGGTGACACGTTTTATTTCGAATGGAATGCCTTCGTTGCTAACAGCGTTTTTCAGAAACATTGTTATAGCCGTGGACATGTTAAGACCAAGATCGCCAAATAGCGCTTCCGCCGATTTTTTAAGCTCGGAGTCAACGCGAACATTTATATTAGTGGTAGCCATAATAACGCCCCTTTCATTTGTTGATTTCTATTTTATTATTATATCATGATTGCAAACGCTGTCAATACAGTGCAAAACATTGGTCGGTGCTCTGAATTATCTGTGAACAGGAACCCCCACCACCACATCATCCCCGCCCTGCTCAGTCTTCGGTATAGGCCACTTCAGCACCATCTTCTTTGCAATCTTCTCCGGCACCTCAGCTCTCCGTTTTCCCCATAGGACTCCACTACCACTACCGCTGCCATCAGATCCTTCATGATTTTCTCTGCATCATAAGCAGGTTTCTTCTTCGGTCTTGCCATAAGAAACCTCCTACAGACCATGCTTTTCAGCAAGCTTTTTAAGAGGATCTTCTTTAACAACCATGTCCTGAAAAGCCAACGGTTCATATCCTTCAAATAGAGGAATAACCTTCCACTCTGGTTCAACACATTCCAGATAATAATCCATAGTGTCCGGATTTTGTAGATATTGTATAAACTCCTCCGCAGATGGTTTGCCGCTTTCTCCCCACAGAACTCTTTTCTTCAGAATTTTAATTCCATTCTCCTGTTTATTGAGAATTCCGTGAACATAGGGATTAGTGAAATACTTTATTATTGTGGCATCATCTGTTACGATAACGCCGTCAAATTCCATTCCTGTAAAATCATACACATCAGTACATACAATTTTAATAATATGTTTCTCTTCATACGGGTTCTCCGGTAGCTTGATGCTCGCCAGCCCCTTTATTTCTTCCCAATCATTTTTAACAATCTTTACACGACGGTTAACCTGATCTACGCCTTCTAATATGTACTTACGCCTTCTGTAGAGCTCATCATCGTCATATGGCTGAAGCAATGATTTCATCTCCAAAACTATGAGATAATCATCAAACACAGCTATAAAATCAAATTCAACATTCCTTCCGTCATAAGCCATGAACTCTATATTGTTTGTATTTATTGCGAGATTTTCTACCCCCTGAAGTTTATTAATCAGTCTTTTCTCTAGTTCTTTACCAATCGGTGCAATGTTCACATTATTTCTGTCGAGAAGGACCTCTATGTTACGATCCAAATTCACCTGATTGATTAAGCCTTCCGATAAAAGAATCATTCCCGCTCCCACCTTGACGAGTGGATTGGTGAATAAATCTCCTAATCGCTTATTTCGTGATACATTGTTATCAAAAACATAAAAATCGATAAGTCTCTTAGCTTTATCTTTCTTCAACCCAGAAACCGACGCGTACTCCCTATACAGGTACTCTAAACTGACCGGCAGAACAAAATCCTCTTGTTCACTCGACTTGATTGCTGCGCAGTAAACCACTTTACTAAGAGTATATAAAAACACATAGGCATCAAGATATTCCTCAACACAGATATCATTAAACTGTACTGTGAAATAATAAGGTTTATTTCTTTTTTTGGTAGATTCTATTAATGGTTCAACATATGATTTGAGTTGTATATATTCCTTATCATCAAAATGGAAAGACTCAATATCCTTATTATTCATCCTAACAGAGACAGTTAGATATTCAGAATAAAATCTACCGGGCAAATGCTCTGCACCATCATAATTCAGTACTATATCTTTCGGTTTCCTGCTTATTGAGGCCTTCATGCTCTCATTGGTGGTCTCAATCATAAAATTATGCTTATTACGCAAAGCTGCGGCTATATGAATTCTAAAAGCCTTTTCATCTGACGGCCAAAAACAGTAGCCTTTCTTCCCATCGGGATCCTTTGCGGTTCTTATGTTCCATCCTGAATAACGAAATCCCATTTCCATTCTAGAAAATAAAACATCAAGCATAGACAGCACATCAAGCATTGAATACTCTGGGGACTCATACGGTGTCTTAAAATCTTCTTTTATATCATCTATGGATACCGTAGCATTATTTTTAAGGTAAAAAACGTACCTAAACAGCGTATCCATATCTTCTATCAATTGTTCAAAATTATCAGCAAATGAAACATGTAAATCTGGATTGATAGATGAGCCCTCTGATGCTACCTGTGATTCAAACCCGGTAATATATTCCTGTGATTGCCACCTCCTAGCCATTTCTTCCCTTGCAAGATTATACTGGCTTTGAAAAAAAACCAAAAAGCTTTGAACTATCTGCGGCAATGACAACTTCAGAAATGAAGACTCATTCAGCCTCTTTTCATTTTCAATTCGATTATTATAGAGACATTCATATAGGAACAAAAGCTGTACCAATTCCTTGCAACACGAATCAGCCATTTCATTTGAAATACCAGATTTATCTTCTCTTGACAAACGATCGATGTTACATATTGATACGGTTAGAATCTGTATGGTTTTATCATAATCATCAGCATTGAAACTGTAATTCAATGGATTCTTAAGAAGGTTTCCCTCAGAATAGAGTACCTTTCTAATCCCTCTTTTGTATAGAATCCAATCATCCTTGACCATATTTATAACTGATCTAACACATCTTCTGATATCACCATCACTATAAGCCTGCTTAAAGATTTCATTTTTATCTCCAGCTACATCGTCCTCAATATCCTGGATATGTTGTAGGAATGCGTCTTTTCCGCCAAACTGTTCAAAAGCGCTGGTAATGTCCTGCCCTTGCTTGTCAAATTCCATGAACAGTTTTTTATACTTATTAACCAATGTGTCTTCATTTGAAATCTGATTATTAGTCTTTTTATTTCGTTTCTTACCCATCAAATTCCTTCTATATCATCTCACTATTTGAAATCATTTCAATCCAATTTGTCCGAAAAGCGGATGTCCCCCTATGCGGGCATCCAAGGCTGATATTCCTTCCCTTCAAGTATATCGGCAATTCTTTCGCAGGCATGACCGTCTCCATAAGGATTACATGCCTTGCTCATCTTCTCATACTCTGTCTTATCTTCCAGAAGCAACTTGAAAGTCTTATAAATCGTCTCTTCATCTGTACCTACAAGTTTGAGCGTTCCTGCATCCACTCCTTCCGGCCGTTCGGTAGTGTCTCTCATTACAAGTACCGGAACTCCATACGATGGGCATTCCTCCTGAATTCCTCCAGAATCGGTAAGACAAAGGAAAGATCTCGCCTCAAAGTTATGGCAGTCGAACACCTCTATCGGTTCTATGATATGTATCCTGTCGCATCCGCCTAGTTCCTGTTCAGCAGCCTCTCTAACTACCGGATTCATATGAATCGGATATACTGCCTTACAATCAGGATGTTCATCCAAGACCCTCCTTATAGCCCTAAACATATGATGCATCGGCTCACCGAGGTTTTCTCTCCTGTGTGCCGTAATAAGGATCAACTTATCATCACCTACCCAATCAAGCTCCGGGTGTGTATAATCTTCTCTCACAGTATGCTGCATAGCATCTATAACAGTGTTACCCGTCACATAGATATTTTCTGCCTTACGACCCTCACGAAGGAGATTATCCCTTGCCAACGAAGTCGGTGCGAAATTATATTGTGATATTATTGACACTGCCTCACGATTAAACTCTTCTGGATAAGGACTATATATATTATATGTTCTTAACCCCGCTTCAACATGACCCACGGGGATCTGAAGATAAAAACATGCAAGTGCAGTCACAAATGTAGTCGATGTATCACCATGAACTAAAACTACATCTGGCTTTTCTTCTTCCAAAACATCCTTAATTCCATTGAGGATGTTAGTGGTTATATCAAATAATGTCTGCCGATCTTTCATTATATTAAGATCATAGTCTGGAGTAACATCAAATGTTTTTAGAACCTGATCTAACATCTGCCTATGCTGGGCTGTAACACATACTAATACTTCCAGACCCTCTCTTTTCCTCATTTCGGTAACCAACGGACAAATTTTTATTGCTTCCGGTCTAGTTCCAAATACAACCATTATTTTTTTAGGTTCTTTTCCAGACAAATCTTCCTCTGATATATGAAAATCCTTATCATCTTTTTTGCCTGCCAAGTTATCAGTCTTTTTACTTAAAGAGACATCTAATAGTTTTATTTGTTTTTTATCTTCCACTTCCACTTTTCTTCCCGAATCCTTTATATTCTATATATTTATACCGTCCGTCCTATTCAACTTTGCTACACAAATAATGTCTTCTGCACAGATGTTTTGTGCAAAAATCTTTAATAGGGCTCCTGTCTTTCCATAGACTTTTCCAGCATAGCATATTTCCTCCGGAATCATCCCTGCATTAAATACAACTTTACATATAGTGTAAGGGGTGAACCAGTACTTGTGATCAGTATTTATTCCCTCCACCCCTTTTAGACAAAACTTTATATTTGCTGCTCTGAAGGCATTAGGTACAGTTATAATAATTCGCTCTACATACGCAAAATATATTCTATTTATATCGCGCAAGAATTGTACGGGATTATCTACATGTTCCACGATTTCACCTGCAACGATATAGTCTTGCTTCACCCTCCCCAAGCTATAAATCACTGTAGCAGAATCCTTTATCATGTCTGCACAGATCATATTATCCCAACCAAGTTCATTGCAATGGTTAACAGCTTCAGAATTAATATCTACTCCCAGACAATGCTTTGATGATTCGGATATCAACTTATGAAGCCATGTATTATCTTTAATTTTTTTATCAATCAATCCAATATGATCAGCGGCACCAAGGTGAATGATATTTTTCCCCTTTATACGTTCTGTAATAAACCCAATTCTCGTATCTGCCACATTTTTATCAGAAAAATCAAATTTTTTCCCATCATCAAACTTGGCTCCACTAAAAAATGGCATATAATCTTTTACAAGCATCTTTTTCTCCTCCTCTTCAGCTTTATTGCAGCATATAAACTTTTATTGATATTAAAAAGAATCCCGTCAGCTATAGACAGAAAACCATTTGCCCAATCTACCCTGAGTATTCCATAAGGATAAATATTTCTTTTTAACACGACCGATAAGAAATCTCTTTTTTCAAAACGCCCCCCGTAGTTTAAAAGATATTTAATATGTGATAAATAATACTCCCTGTACTCTTTTTTGTGTTTGTCCCAATAACCTTTTTCAATAAGTCTATCCTTCATCTCTTCCAGCGTGTCAATTAGGTACAAAAACTTTGGACTATAGGTGTTACATATAGAGTTATCCGTGTCGACAACATGATACACCGGTTCATTCAACCATACAATCCTTTCTCCCGAAATGATGGCATAAAATAGGTGATATATATCCTCACCATATCGATCCTCTGGGAAAAACAGCTCTCTGTCCTTTAGCCAATTAACGCTATAAAGTTTCCCGTAGCAGCCCGCTCGTAAGTTCTTTTTATATAGTGCCGTAATCGCTTCATCGGTTGTCAATTCTTCCGGAAGGTCAGTTTTAAATGAGATATCCTTGTCCTTTTCATGTCTGATATGATTTGCTATCACCATAACAGCTCCTGAATCTTTAATTCTTTTAACCATATGCTCTATTGCATCTGGCGACATATAATCATCTGCATCAACAAATGCTATATAAGCTCCTGTAGACATTCTTATGCCCTTGTTTCTTGTTGCCGAAACTCCCTTATTAGACTGTTTAATAAATCTAAAACGCAAGTTTTTATCATTCTCGCTTATATACTCAGATACAACTCTTTGCGTATCGTCTGTTGATCCATCATTTATAACAATTATCTCAAGATTTTTATATGTCTGATTGCTGATACTATCCAAGCAATATATAATCGTCTCCGCAGCATTATAAGCCGGAACAACAATGCTAATCTTTTCTTCCATGTATTCTTATCTCCGTTGTTTAAGTTTTGAAACAATCTGATCTTTAACATACACCGCCATATTATCTTTAATGATAAGAAGAAAGATAAAATATATAGATGCCCCAATAGCAACAGACAGAAATAGTATCGCATATGATGAGGGAATAATATTCTTCACCATCATAAGAACTAATCCCATAATCCCTGCGCCTAACAAATAGTTTTTCATATCATTAAATAATACTGCATATTTTATCTCTTTCCGTGTAAAGATTATACATATTAATATGTTCAGTGTTTCTGAAAGAAGCGTCGTAAATGCTGCAGCCTTTTCATCAAATAGCGGTATAAATATAATATTCAATACTATATTTACTATGCACGATATCATGGTAGAAATCATAAATACTTTCTCCTTATCATGCGGGAGTACTATCTGATATGATATATATCCACTTAAAGGTGCAAGCAAAATGTCCGGCGCCAGTATTTTCAATGTACTTATTGCATCCATATACTTTGCCCCCAAAATCAATCTGACTGCCGGTTGACTTACAAATATCAAACCAACCGCCGCTGGTATAGCAATCATCAAAAGAAAGTCCAATCCCTTTTTTACCAGTCTAAAATATTGCTCCTCCATTCCCTTTTTCTGGTAATATGAAACACGTGGCAAAATAACCGTACTTAAAGCTGATGTAAAACTTATTACTATCCTGATCATTCTTACTGCAGCTGAATATATTCCAACATTATAATCTCCTGATATCACACCAAGAATCGTCACATCAGAATTAACATATATAGTAGCCGCTATACTACTCCAAAAAATCATCATTATAGATCTAATATGCTTTTTTACTTCATAATTTCCGTACCCAAAAAACCTTATATACCTTTTGGCAAAAGTTAAATTAAGCAGCATAGTTAATACATTTGTTATAACTATTATGGCAGCATATTTTTTATAATCTTCAGTATTATTTATAAACGCAAATATAGATATCATGCTTATTGTCTGGACTATCAATGTCCTTATCGTCACATAGCGATATTCTTCCATTAACGATACAAACCATGATATTGTCATTGGTGTAGCATATATAAGTACCCCATAAATCAAAAGCAACTGCCGATATTTCTCATGTCTTGGTATTAAAAACAAAACCACAAATATTACAGAAGCAATTAAAGCTGTCGTAATATTTATAATAAGCATTTCAGAAACAAATTTACCAAGTTTCTCCCTATCATCTCTATATTTTACACCCTCCTTAAGACCATATGCATTTACCCCAAAGCACGATATTAGTGTCAGGTAGCTTACGATTGAACTTGCGTAATTAGCCATACCCAACCCATCTGGATCCAAAACACGAGAAATATAGGGGAAAGTTATCAGTGGAAATACAGTTGTTCCGAGAATGAGTATTATGTTATAAAATAAATTTTTTTTAATCGATTTTTCTTTCACAAAAGACATTGTTCCCTTCTTGAATACTATATGATTGATTCTCGTCAACACTTTCATTAACTAAACTAAATATAACCCATGAAGTTTCACATGTGATATATCCTCAAATGCCACTCGTCCTCACTTGCTTCTCTGTAAAAAGTGATAATAAAATTAACATATCATAGATTTGAAAGCCTTTTTCGTCTATCATCATAAAAGTTTTTTTATACAGACTAAACGGCTTCCTCTCGATTTATTCAATTCAATATAGATTTTCCGGTGCAAATAATAATCAAATACTTCGCTGAATATTCTGATGCGGAGGAGCCGCCTGTCCGGTGCAGCTTGAGATAGTCTACCAGCTCTTGTGAGCCACCACTGGAAATCTTATGCCGTGGAGGCTCATGTCAAGAGCACCGCGGAATAATATTCCAGTGGCTCACCCAACCCGGAATAGTGGCTTACTTTTACCGGACATGCGGCTCAATCAGTCAAAGATTATTCAACTTTGCTTCGCATTTGTATTAAGTTAGTGATTCAGATATAAACAAGAACACTCACTGTCCATAAAAAAATCAGCACCACTTTGGGATGAAAAAAATTTAGAAATGACTGCAAGCATCTTGCCATTTATCTATTATTTCTTTCTTACATTAGTATTTAAGCGGATTCTGCGTTTGTATTGCTTTCTTTATGGCATAAGCACGATCGGTTCCTTTATCACAGAAGTCGCAAGTTTCCAAATAATCAACATAGTCATATACAAAATGCATAAGAGCATCCCGAATCCCCCCGGTAAGTTCGACACTTTTCTCATTGTGAACAACACCTAAATCCACGCAGCCCGAACTCCTTGCGCAATAACAAAGACGACCATTAAGAATATTATTACAATAGGAATCACATTTATTAAATTGTTCTGCCAATGATTCCTTGCTCCGATTTCTTTTCTCAAGAGTCCCCATTGAAAACCAATTAGCATCCTCATCAGCAAGATTGTATTTAATATTATTTGATTTAAAGAGTTCTACAAGTTCTTTCTTTTTTCTCGATATTTCTCCATAGTTACTTATATGTACACGTACTTTTTTATTTGCGAGCAAATATAATAATTCTTCATCTTTAGGAACAATAGTTCCGTTTGTGTAAATCCAAACTCTTTTAACCTTATTCTTATATCCAAGCACTACTCGTAAAACCGCAGCTAATTCTTTATATAGAAATGGCTCCCCTCCCAACAAAATAAACCTGTCAACCAAATCCGTATTTGTAAGGAAATTATTTATGGATTCAATGTTCTTATCCAAGCCTATATCTGCTGGCTTGTCGTAATATTGCATAAGATTTGAACAGTCTTTGCACCTGAGTGTACATTTCGTTGTTAATGCAATTTCAACTTGTGGAAAGAATACATACTTTCCCCTGATAATACCTATTACAGACGGCATATGTGTGATACCTGTTAATAAGGCATTCAGATATAATGCCGGTCTTGATTCCCGATTAGATATAACGGCTTCTGCGCTTAAATACTGTTTAAGCAATTTTGTTTTACTTCTCATTATTAAATATCTCCCTTCACTATTTGCCTGATATGAGATTCTATCCATCTATGCAAAACATACGCAAATCCGAATACAAGCATACAGTATAAGATTAACCCTAATGCAGTGTCATTTAAATCTGACAGTCTAATTAGTGTATGCTCAACAAGCCGCCCATTGAAATTGGCATGCGAGTATTGAG
>AUXO013853635.1_pt1 | contig 10898 bp, 8 predicted proteins | sample 768731 | NCBI WGS metagenome assembly AUXO01 (sample SAMN02715735, study PRJNA202380) | gut metagenome | biome: sheep rumen | host: Ovis aries | place: New Zealand: Palmerston North
TGTTCAGCGCCTACTGACGCCACTGATGTTACCAGGTCACGTTTTTTAGTAGAACCATAACCTGTTACCACGACTTCTTCCAGAACTTTATTGTCCTCGGCGAGCACCACATTTATAACGCTGCCCGTGATGGGCACTTCCTTGGTCTGCATGCCGATGAACGACACTTCGAGGGTTTTAGCGTCGGCGGGAACGTCAAGGACGTAATTGCCGTCGAAGTCTGATACAGTACCTATCGTCGTACCTTTGACGACAATAGAGGCGGAGATCACCGTCTCGCCCGTTGTGTCGGTGATGACACCGGAGATACGTTTCGTCTGAGCAAAGCCAGGCAAAGCCGCAAACAACATTGCCAGAGCAAAGAAGCAACGCATCACACACGTTAGTTTTTTGTTAAGTTTCATGTATTAGTAGTATAAAAGTTAGAAATTCGGTGCTGAATAAACATTTTTCATGGTCAAGATATCACATCAGCGTGCCATATAGCACTTAACATTTCGCAAAATTAAGAAAATTATTTGACTTAACAACAGCGCTAATGTGATTTTTTTGACTTTTTATGTGCAAAAATTCCTTACCTTTGTACTTTGAAAATCATCTAAAGCACTATGCTACGAATTGTCATACTTGTTGGTATTTTTATTATCTTGCTGATAATAGGAGTTGTAGGCACAGAACTGCGCGAGCGCCGGCGTGCAGCCGGACATTTGGAGCCTGTGCACGACGTTGATGCCAACTGTTGTGGTCAGCACTTGGTGTGCGAGCGCGAGACGCTACTCAACAGCAGCGACGAAATTATTTATTATGATGATGAAAATCTTGACTGTTATGCCCACCGCAGTGCCGAAAGTTACACGGCTGCCGAAACAGCTGATTTCGAGGAAGTATTCAATACATTACGCGACATAGATGTTGCCGGTTGGTGTAGAAGTCTTCAGCTGCGCGGCATTGAGTTGCCCTACCCCGTTCGTGATGAGGCGTTACTGATAGTCCGCGAGCAGCGCGCTCTTCATTCTTCGCCGGCATGAGGGTGAGCTTGCTTATAAGCCTTCAGTTTTTCCTCAAAAGTGACATGGGTGTATATCTGAGTGGCATTGAGATTGGCATGCCCGAGCAGAGCCTTGACGGCATTGATGTCAGCGCCGTTATTGAGAAGTGTTGACGCGAAAGTGTGTCGCAGCACATGGGGGCTGAGTTTTGTTTGCGTGCTGGAAGTTGCCATAGACTGCTTCACCGCGCGATAGATGTCATACGCCGTAGCCGCCTCACCATTGGCACGCACCAAGAACGAACCATCGGAGGATGCTCCCAAGTCGCGACGCACAGTCAGGTAATGCAATATACGTTGTTCAAGTTCAGCACCGAAAGGTATTATACGCTCCTTATTACGCTTACCGATGACTTTGAGTTCGCCACCATGCCCGTTTAGAGTGATACGCGGCAGCGTCAGCGACAATAACTCGGCACGACGCATACCTGTTTGATAGAGCATATCAACAACAAGACTGTCAAAGACTTGCCGATAGTCATCGGCATCATCATTATACTCCAGTGCACGTTCCACCTCTTGTTCGCGGAACGTTGTCGGCAGCGGTTTCGAGAATTTTGGGGTGATGATTTTCGTTGTAGGATTGTCGCTTACAAGTCCCATCTTAAGCAAATAGCGCCAAAAAGATCGCAAGGCAGATATTTTGCGTGCTATATTTCGAGCCCCATAGCCTTGATTCTTAAGGGTTAGGACCCACATACGTATATCATCGGACTTAACCATTGTAGCGTCGAAAGGCACACCACTCTGCCGCTCAACAAAATTCGCGAAGAGTCGCAAATCATTGCTATAGGTCGTCACGGTCAGTGGCGAGAGGCGACGCTCGATAGCTATATAGTCAAGAAAACGCTGTATCATGCGACAAAATTAGCACTTTTTAATCATATAAGCAAATAACCGATGGGGATCATCACCGACATATACCAGTACCTTCGATGCCATACCGGGCTTTTAATGGCTATACTTGCCGTCTTGGTATGCCTTGCCGCTCTTGGGGTCAGCAGGCTTCGTTTTAGCGAGGATATCACTGACTTCCTGCCCCTCAATGCCAACGACAAAGCCAACATGGAGCTCTATGGTCAACTATCTGATGCTGATAGGATTATCATTATCTTTGAAAAAGAAGGCAATGCCGATATTGATGATCTTCTCAATGCCGTGGACCACTTTGCGGATTTGGCTCAAGACATGGCTCCCACCACACAAATAGATATTGATGCCTACCTTACCGCCCTTGACAGTTTCTATGCCCGCATACCATATTACCTCGTAGAAACAGACTACGCAAGACTATCTGACTTGCTGTCGCCTGACAGTATCGATAAGCGACTTAGCGATGCCAAGACAGTGCTCGGCATACCCATGAGCGGCATTGCTACACGAGTCCTCGTCAATGACCCACTGCATCTTTTTGACAATCAGATTGCTGACCTTAAGGCTCTTAGGGTTGGTATTGATGGTTTTGAGATTTATGATGGCTACATGGTCAGCAAGGATCATAGCCGTGCCATAGCCTACTGCACTTCGCCCCACGGAGCGCGGGAAACACATTATAACAGCACGTTGGTCGATAGCCTGAAATCTGTATGCCGGACCGTTTCTGACGAAAATCCAAACGTCAACATCCGTCTATCGGGAGCTCCTGTGATTGCCGTTCAAAACGCACAACGCATTAAGACTGACAGTTTTATTGCACTTGGCATATCTGCTGTTCTTATCATTGCGCTTCTCGCGTTCCTATTCCGCAGCGATCTGCGGGGCATAGGACTTATCATTCTCACCATTGTTTTCGGCTGGCTTTGCGGCATGGCGGCATTAGGGTTTATTCATAGTCATACATCATTGATTATCATCGGTATCGGTTCTGTAATCACCGGAATAGCCGTCAACTATCCGCTTCATCTGGTGCTTCATAGCCACTACACGGCAGACGTTGCCGCAAATCTGCGTGAAGAAGCCACTCCGCTCATCATTGGCAATATCACCACACTCGGAGCCTTCCTCGCCTTGCTGCCCATGGCTTCCACGGCACTGCGAGACCTCGGGATCTTCGCTACGGCAATGCTCCTCGGTACAATAGCCTTCACCGTGATTGTATTGCCGCAGATGATGAGCCGGAAGCAACCGGCAAGTAGCAAAGAACAAGGAACTAAGGACAAGGAACAAGGTATAAAGAACAAGGTTCACAGTCCCCTACGCTATGTTTTCTACGGCATATTTGGCATATCCACCATTGCACTGGCATATATCGGCAGAGATGTCACTTTCGACAGCGACCTGAGCAACATCAATTACATGACAGCTTCGCAGCGCGCCGATTTCCGCTACTTTGAGCAAGCATCGCACCAAGACACACTAAGTACCACACTCTATGTCGCGCATCGCGCCGGCAGCCTTGACGAAGCCTCTGAACGCGCCCTAAGCGCCCATTATCCCGAAGGTGCTGAGGTCCATAGCATTACGCGTTACATACCATCAGTTGCAGAACAGCACCGAAGACTGGATATGTGGAACTCTTTCTGGGACCAACACCGCGAGCCGACACTAAACCTCATACAACAAAGTGCAAAAAAACACGGCCTTACACCTGTGTTTACTCAACGTTTCATGCACATCGTCAACCATCATTATGCTGCCGACAAATGCGATTTGGCATCAGAGCCCGCAAACACATTCTTCCGTGGCTACTATGCCGATAATACGCAACAGACCGACTACCCGTCATTCAGCATTGTGGACAGGCTGTCAGTACCTATTCATGAGATTGATACTTATCTGCTTAATATTCCCGACAGTTTCACTCCCACAGACCTGAACAGCAAGGTTGCAGGCATTCTTTCCGACGATTTCAATTATCTCGGTATCATATGCTCGCTGATAGTTTTTCTGTTTCTATGGGTCACAATGCGCGACTTCCGCCTTGCGCTGATAGCCTTCGCACCGATGGTTTTAGCATGGTGCTGGATATTCGGGCTGATGAAAATCTTTGACCTTCAATTCAATATCGTCAATGTCATTCTCGCCACATTCATCTTCGGTCAGGGCGATGACTACACTATTTTCGTTCTTGAGGGTCTCATTCGCAAACGCGACACGGGTCAGGATATTCTGCCTCAATTTCGTCGTGAAATCATCGTGTCAGCCATCATCATGCTATTAGGTATCGGAGTGCTCGTTTTTGCCGAACACCCCGCCATGTATTCGCTCGGCGCCGTTACGCTCATCGGTATGGGCGCAGTAGTACTGATGGCTCTCGTGGTCACTCCCGCGCTCTTCGCGCTTAACGAGAAAATCACAATTAAGTATCTCAAAACACTAAAAAACAGGCAAAATTAGTGTTTCCAAACAATTTTTATCATACCGCTGTGGATGTTCGGCATCCTTTATTAAACACTAATTGGTGTCAAACGGCATTTATTCAAACAAAAACATTAACTTTGCATTTGGGATATAAAAAATCCGCCACAATAATACTTTTCAATACTTTTTACTAAAACTCTTATTAATTTATGGACAGCAATTTTGACAATCTTGACTATCGTAAGTACATACCCCTATGGTTCGCTGAAGACATCGGCGATGGCGACCATACTTCATTGAGTTGTATTCCTTCAGACGCCATGGGCTGTTCACAACTCATTATCAAAGAGGATGGTATCATTGCCGGCGTTGAGGTGGCCCGCGAAATTTTCCGCCAATTCGATCCCGAACTTCACGTTGAAGTATTCATAGGTGACGGAGCCCCTGTCAAGAAAGGCGACATCGTGTTCCGCGTAACGGGTAAGGTGCTCAGTCTGCTGCAAACGGAGCGTTTGATGCTCAACGTTATGCAGCGCATGAGCGGTATTGCCACCACCACCCACCGCTATATGCAGCGCCTTGAAGGCACTCACACCCGCGTGCTTGACACCCGCAAGACAACACCCGGAATGCGTATGCTTGAGAAAATGGCGGTACGCATCGGCGGAGGCACAAACCATCGCATCGGGCTTTTCGACATGATACTTCTCAAAGACAACCATGTGGACTTCGCGGGAGGTATCGTCAATGCCATAGACCGCGCCAGAGACTACTGCAAGCGCACAGGCAAGGATCTCAAAATAGAAATTGAAGTGCGGAATTTCGAGGAACTGCAGCAGGTTCTCGACCATGGTGGCGTAGACCGTATCATGCTTGACAACTTCAGCGTTGAGGACACCCGCAAGGCTGTGGAAATCATCGGCGGGCGCTTCGAGACGGAGTCGTCAGGCGGCATCACACTTGACACAATCCGCGACTATGCACTCTGCGGCGTGGACTACGTATCAGTAGGCGCGCTCACCCACTCCATCAAAAGCCTCGACATGAGCTTCAAGGCCGTGAAGTGACGTGTTCAAAAGATTCTAACCTTATAGAAATCAAAAATCATCCACTAAAAAGATAGTTTTTTACATTACATATTATTTAAATCATGAAAAAAATCACATTTATTCTAATTCTTATTCCTGCTATATTACAAAGTCAAGTCAACGTTGATAGTTTGGGATTTTTGACTATTGAAAAAAATCTTGTCGGAGGTTCCATACTTGAAAAGAATAACCACATAGGCATAAATTTCAATCATGAACACACAACTGATTCATTGCCATACATTGGCATAAAATCAAAGGTTTATGACACTTATCTAAACACTTATTTTGGAGATGTATGCGCTGTCTATGGAGAAGCAGGCTGCACATATCACCCTGCACACAATAGTGTGCACAACTCCAAAGCAATAGGGCTTTTAGGATGTGGCTATAGAAACGGGACACAAATTAAGTTCTCTATAGGCTGTGCTGGTGTTGGATTAATATACGCGAAGAACATTGGTGTATATGGGGGTTTAAGAGTTTCTGGTGACGCCATTCCGAATAATCTTATTGAATACCCGTCTCAAGGATTAGCAGGTTATTTTGGCGGACCAGTACTTATAACAGGTTCACTTATTACAAATGGCGTAACGGCAACTTTATCAGACGGCTCGCTTTATAACGATATCAGACCTATAAATTCAACAAAAGCTATTGAAACTCTAATGCAACTAAACCCTATTGAATACAAATTTAACAATAGAGACACTATACATTACGGATATACTAATAAGTCTAGAGAATTTATGATTTATCACTACGGCTTGATAGCACAAGAAGTAGAAAAATATTTTCCTAATTTAGTATATGAAGCAGGAGATGGGAATAAAGCTATTAATTACATCGAAATAATTCCTTTATTACTGCAAGCGATAAAAGATTTACAGTACCAAATTAATGAAATCAGTGAATCAAATACACATTTACAAAGCAGAATAAATCAGAAACACACACATAATGATAGTATAAAAGATAGTAATGCTGTCTTGTTTCAAAACAAGTCAAATCCATTTAAAGAACAAACGACCATTAATTATATATTACCCACAACGTATAATTCAGCTTTTATCTATATATACGATATACAAGGAAACCAAATAAAAAAGTACAAATTAGAAAACAGTGGTATTGGCAACATTGTGATAATGGGAGAGACGCTAAAAGCAGGAATGTATTTATATTCCCTCATTATTGACAACGAAATCATTGATACAAAACGTATGATATTAACAGAATAAATAATGAAACGTAGCATTTTTATCAACATATTACTAACAATAACGTACTTATTGTGTTATTCGCAGGCGCATTTATTCACAAGCTGGGAACAAGATACGAATAAAATTGATTCGACTTTGTTAGATACAATATCACTTGATATTTACATAAAATACGATAGCTTATTTATAAATAATTTAAATATTTCTGATGTAACAACTCTATCAGACACCATTAAGCATTCATATAAAAATCAACGAGATGATTATGAACATCAATTAGAGTATGACATTACACCTTCTAGCGATTTTTTACCATACATTTTATTAATAACAGATCGACACACTCATGAAAGTGTCAATGCGTATATTCGACGCTATGCAGAGGATATCCATCTTGGGACTGGTTGCGGAATTAAATCAGAGATTGTACATAATGCAAATTTTTACGATATAAAAGGTCTAATAAGTTCACATCAACAGGATTTAATGGGAGCTATCTTTATAGGAGATATTGATGTTCCCTTTTACAAAATTAGTAAATGGACGGATACTACAAAAGTTGACATATTTCCCTGCGATTTATATTACATGGATTTAGACGGAGAATGGAGCATTGATGATAATGATACAATTATTGATCACACCACCAATGCTAGGCCAGAAATATTCGTAGCCAGAATCTCTGCCGAAAACATGAATAATCACATTAGTCCAATTAACGGACTAAAAAGGTATTTTGATAAGAATCACAACTATTGGCTAGGCCATTACGAGGAAGATAATAAGCGGGCATTGTCCTATACGGACAAAGATTGGGCTAATGATTACAATTTTTCACACGAAATTAGGTATCTATATAATTCCCAAAATTATGACGCCTGTCAATACGATTCTTTACTACAAAATGTAACAAAAATAAATTATTTACAACGAGTAATGTCTCATTCTTATTCTTTTGTACAATTAGCTTGCCATTCTTCATATAGTTATCACTCTTTTTATTTCAATCACGCTAATCTCTTTGCTAGCGATATTTTTGGATTATATACACACCCTATAGGATATAATTTATTTTGCTGTTCTGCTTGTAAATGGATAGACGCAAAAAGAAGCATTAGAGTTTATCTTGCAGGTAGTTACTTATTTGGGAATTCAAAAACACTGGTAATAGTAGGTTCCACTAAAACTGGAAGTATGCTCAATTTCTCGAATTTCTATCATCCTTTATCACAAAAAATGTGTGTTGGTAAAGCATTTTTGAATTGGTGGTGGATAACTTGCGGAAATACTCATAATTCTGCACAAAAATGGTGGCACAATGGGATGGTAATTCTTGGTGATCCCATGTTACAATTAAATAAAGATATTTCATATAAGTGTCAAGACACAATTAACATCACTAGTTTCGACTTCTCTAATCAATCAAATCTACATTACTATAGAGCTAATCAAACTATAAATGTAGACAACTACGTCATTCCAGTTGGCACCCATGTAATTTTTGATGCCCCAAATGTTAATTTAGGTACAAACTTTATATGTCCTTTGGGAGCAACTTTTGAAATTCGCAATAAGGGTTGCCAATAATGATTATGAAAATTTTACATAACAATGAAAAAATTTGTTCTCTTTTGGTGCACAGTCATTTTGCATTTCTCTAATATTTATGCTGAAAGAATTCAGTTTCATTTTAGTACAGAAGATTTCGAGTTTTACGAGCTACAAACAACTTTTCCACTGAAAAACAACGCTAAACTCATAGTCATCGCCCCTACATCATTTATAGAGGCTCATTATGAATGCTACGAAGATTGTAGCATCATTTTGTCGCGAATGAATATGAGTGAAGGATATATAGACAGATTCCCTAATTACATAACGCTTTCATGCGTATATCTCGCACCTTATGGAAAAAAAATCAGATCTTATCATGTTGACGATATGCAAGCACAAATTATAAAATCTGATGTATACATTCCTTCAACTATATGTTTAGAGTCTGCTTCGCGCGACAATAATGGCCAACCAGTATTCGGACAAGTCGACACCTCGCCTAATTCATATTGGACAGAATTTATTGACAGATATGTTGATTACAGATACCCACAAGAATATAGTGCAATTGAGTGCACAACTTATAATTCTGGCATAACATGCCATTTCGCCATATCGCCATTTTATGTTATTGGTTCAGACTTATATTTGATAACTAGCTACTTAATTAGCTTAGAATTAGATGATTTTCCATTCTATGAAAGTCCTATTACTGACTACTCTTTTTTATTTTCGCCATTCTATACTAAAACAATCATAAATAGTGAAAACATTGAAGAATATAAGACGCACACTTTTTTATCGAATATCAATACTGAATCATTAATAATGTATAATAAGGACACACAAAATATTATAATTAATAATGACAGACTTTCAAATGTAAGTTTATTCGATATTTATGGCAATCTTCTTATCAACAGTAAGCACTCTTCAATTGACATTTCTAATTTTCCAAAAGGAATTTATATAATCTGCGCCTCTCTACCAAATAAAGTTATGATAGAAAAGGTTATAAAATAATCACCCACTCCATCAAAAGCCTCGACATGAGCTTCAAGGCAGTGAAGTAATAGCATCAAGGAAAGTAATCATAGATATTGTCCGGCAACATAAGATTACTAAAAAAATCAATACTGGCAGCCAAAACACAGCGCCACACTGAATTTTGTCAAAAAAAATACTTAATTTTGCAGTCTATAACATTGGATAAGCAACAAGAAACAAGTCTATAGCCTTTTGAGTAGTGACAACCACAAGGCTAAAGTTTTTAAAAAGCATTATAAACTTTTATTTACTAACATATTAGCGGTCATGAACATTCTCATTACCGGCGGCGCGGGTTTCATAGGCTCGCATGTTGTTCGCCTTTTTGTCAACAAGTATCCTGATTATCAAATCGTAAACCTCGATGTACTGACCTATGCCGGAAATCTTGAAAACCTTAAGGACATAGAGCATAAGCCCAACTATCACTTTGAGCGTGTTGACATCACGGACTACGATGGTGTGCTGGCGGTGATGCGCAAATATGACATTAACGGCGTAATCCACCTCGCCGCAGAGAGCCATGTTGACCGCTCCATCAAAGACCCTATGGGCTTCGCGCGCACCAACGTGATGGGAACCCTGACAATGCTCAATGCCGCAAAAACGTATTGGGATGAGCAAAGAGCCTTAGACAACATTCATGAGATAGGACTCGGAACGGCGCAATACCCCGGAAAGCGTTTCTACCACATATCTACGGATGAGGTCTATGGCGCCCTGGAAATCGGTGGTGGTTTCTTCACCGAACAAACGAAATATCAGCCTCACAGTCCCTATAGCGCTTCCAAGGCCAGTAGCGACCACTTCGTGCGCGCCTTCCACGACACCTATCAACTGCCGACCATCGTTACCAACTGCTCCAACAACTATGGTCCCTATCAGTTCCCTGAAAAGCTTATCCCCCTATTCATCAATAATATCCGCCACGGCAAGCCCCTGCCCGTTTATGGCAAAGGCGAGAATGTTCGCGACTGGCTCTATGTAGAGGACCATGCCCGCGCCATAGATATCATCTTCCACCGCGGCAAGATTGCCGACACATATAATATCGGTGGTTTCAACGAATGGCGCAACATCGACCTTATCAAGGTCATTATCAAGACCGTTGACCGGCTGTTGGGCAATCCCGAGGGCTATTCCGACCACCTGATAACCTACGTCACTGATCGCGCCGGTCACGACCTGCGATATGCCATCGACTCCACAAAACTCAAGAACGAACTGGGTTGGGAACCGAGCCTGCAATTCGAGCAAGGCATAGAAAAGACAGTACGCTGGTACCTTGACAACCAAGAATGGATGGACCGCGTGACCTCCGGTGAATACGAGAAATATTATCAAAGTATGTACGCCAACCGATGATACACCTCTGGGAAAAATATGCCCGCGAGATACGTGAATATGTACTTATTTCCGTGGGTTTGCTCATTTATGCCTTTGGCTGGAAATTTATCCTGCTTCAGCACCATATCGTTGGTGGCGGTGCCACGGGTGTGGCTGCCATAGTTCAGTATGCCACCGACGGGCTGATACCTATGGCTGCGACATACGGCGCCGTAAACCTTGTACTGTTGGTGATAGCTATCAAGACTCTCGGCTTGGAATTCAGCATACGCACCATCTGGGGAGTGACGT
>AUXO011241308.1_pt1 | contig 10897 bp, 8 predicted proteins | sample 768731 | NCBI WGS metagenome assembly AUXO01 (sample SAMN02715735, study PRJNA202380) | gut metagenome | biome: sheep rumen | host: Ovis aries | place: New Zealand: Palmerston North
GAAAGGTCCCAGTCGCCCTGTGTCCACGGACGCCAGCAGTGCTTCAGCGACTTAAACACAAACCACAGGTCGCTGCTGTGGAAGGCTCCCTTCAAACGGTCGGTAATCTCGGGATGCTTGCCGTCATCGGGCAACGGACGGGCAAACTCGTAAGCCCACGCCTTGCCGCCTTTCGACTGGCGCACCTTGCAGAACTCCGCAATGCCAGGTCCCATAGAGCCCATATCGTTCAGCGTGTAACCAATCATATACGGCACGTCGGCAATGGTTCCCTCGCGGGTGGCATCGTCGAAATTCTTTGTGCACACATATCCGTCCACGATGGGGCGCTGCATAAGGAAGAGGTCGGTCTTGTTCACCCTGTTATACATCTCGCCAATGGTGAACATTATCTCGGTAGAAGCAGCGCGCAGTTTCTCGATGTCGGTAAATCCTGCCCAGTCCATCACCTTCTTTGTCTCTGCCTCCGACTCTTGCAGCGTCGGGTTGTAGGTGAAGAACTTATTCACCGGCGTTGCAGGCTTAGCCTCCTCGCCTTCCTTGGCAGGGACATTGATGCCGCCACCACTCATAATCACCGCTTTATGGAACAGTCCACGGGCGAGCGGACTCTCGCAAAGGGTGCGCACACTACCGGCACCCGCGCTCTGTCCGAAGATGGTGACATTGTCTGGGTCGCCGCCAAACTGCGCGATGTTTGCCTTTATCCATTTCAACGACTGAATCTGGTCGAGTATTCCGTAATTGCCCGAAACATGGTTGGGACTCTCTTTCGAGAGGTCTGGATGAGTCATGAAACCGAAGATGCCGAGACGATAGTTTATGGTAACAAGCACCACATCCTTAGAAGCCCACTGCTGTCCGTCGAACTCAGGCTCAGAGCCCCATCCCTCACGATAGCCGCCACCGTGAATCCACAGTGCAACGGGGAGTTTTTTGTCCGTCTGTCCCGGTGCTTTGGTCCATACGTTCAGATAAAGACAGTCCTCGCTGTAAGGTGCCTCGTCGCCATAGCCCCATTCCGAAGCATAGAAGCCAGGATAGTGAACCGACTGATAACCAGGATGTCCGAACTTGTCGCACAGGCGCACGCCCTCCCATGCCACTACAGGCTGCGGCTCTTTCCAGCGCAACTCACCGATAGGAGGTGCGGCATAAGGGATGCCACGATACACATACACGCCAGGGCACTCGTCCGCCAGGACACCTTGAACCTGACCACCCTCGATGGTCAACACAGGGCTGTCACCTCCTGATGAAGTGCAACCGACTAAAGCAAAAAACGGCAAAAGCCAAAGTGATTTTTTCATCGTAATAATAGTTTTGATAGATTATTGCTACTATGTAATTATAAGTTATGCACTTGCAGGGAGCGCGGGCATCCCCGTCCACATAGATTGCAGACGCATCGTCCACATTCATTTGTTCGCTGCAAAATTAATCATAATCCCTCAAAACCACTTCTCTTCATGTTTCAAGCACTTTGCACAACGTTTCACATGCCCCCATATCCCCGTTATCCATCGCCCGCAACCCATCGAACATCATCCCACCATCTCCTTTTTTATTAACGTAAGTTCAACGGACTCACGTTATATTACAAAGGGCGTGAAAGATGGCGGTGACAACAATTACATAACATGTCTCAACATCTGCCTATCGAAAAGCGAAGACACGGAATGGGAAAGAGGAAAAGGAAGTAGTCGTAAATACAATTTCTATTTGTTGCACAGAATCAACACCTTTTCGTATCCATGAATAGAAAAAAAACTTTGAAATATGAGATATTATTCAACATTAAGTTAGGTGATTTAACAAATTATGTTTATCTTTGCACATGTGAATGACTGAAAACCAATAATAGAATAGTTTCTTGGACTTCAAGATACTGGCTGAAATCATCTAAAAAGGAACCATAAAAACCTTAATACGGTAACGACAATGGACGGATTCAAAAATATAGAAATCAAGAACTTCAGAGGCATCGATCACCTGAAGATAGACGACTTTTCCCGTGTCAATATCCTTCTGGGGCAGAATAGTTCCGGAAAAAGTTCTGTGCTTGAATGCCTTTTAATGATGATGGGCATGTCCAACCCAGACCTGCCTCAGACCATCAATTCTATCAGGTCTCGCAACTATAGCAGTTTCGCAGACTTGGGCTATATGTTCCATAATTACGACATAAAGGTAAAGCCAGAGATTTCTTCCGATTTGTTTGACGACACCAAACGTCACTTGTCTATAGAATTGACCTATGTCTTTGATGAGAAGTCGCAGCCAGATTTGCAAAACGGACAGATACCAACCTCAGAAACAAAGACCTTCCTGAATACGCTGAAGATGCTTTTCGATGTTGAATCCGGTCAACAAAAGAGCACACACGAATGCAGCCTGACGGTCAATCAACAGGGATTGATATCTAACAAGAAACTGGCTGAAGGATATTTGGAAAAGAACAGCGTGGCTTTTATATCTTCAGACTTGGCAGCTGGCAATCCTGCCAATGACCTGGTTGAGTTGGCAAAGCGCAGGTTAAAAGATGCGGTAACAAAGCAATTGAAGCATTTCGATAGCCGCATCACCACATTGGAGATTCTGAATAATGTCGCTTACGTAGGTCTGGAAGGAATCAATCAGTTGTTGGCAGTCAATATGCAAGGTGATGGTCTTCGCCGTTATCTGAACATCGTGGCTGCTTCTGCCAATCCTATGAACAACATTCTTCTGATAGACGAGATTGATAATGGATTGCACTATTCAGCCTACAAGAAGTTGTGGGAAGCCATCTTCTCCTTGGCAACCACAACAAACAAGCAGGTGTTCGTTACTACCCATAGCAAGGAAACGCTCAACCACCTGAATGAAATGCTGGAAGAGCATCCAGAGTATCAACAAGAGATGCGGTTATATACACTCGCTAATACTCCAATAAAAGGACATCAAGCCTATAAATACACTTTTGATGGCCTAAACGGAGCATGCGAAAACGATGTTGAACTTAGAGGGCTGGTGTGATGAGAAGGTTTCAGATCATAGTTGAGGGTGATGCCGACAAGAAGTTCTTCGAGGATTACTATCACCATATCTTCGGTGAGAAAGCCCCCAAAGGCAGCATCACCCATCCAGGTAAAGACGGTGATACAGGTGGCTATCAGAAGTTGAAATCTGAAGATGCCATAGGCGCCATACGTCAGAACACAGACCTTGGTGGCATCAACCTTGTCATCTTCGATGCTGACGAGGATATAGAAACACGTCGTGCCGAACTGCTTGCCATCAAAGAAGAATTTGGCGTGGAATTTGAATTATTCTTACTGCCGAACGACAAAGATGCAGGTGCATTGGAAGACTTGTTGGAAAACATCATCAACCCCAATAACCAGCCCGTAATGGATTGCTGGCAGACGTACGAAGGAGAACTAACAAAGGTGCGGATTCCGACAAAAACTCCTCCCACGTTGACCATCCCCGCCAAGAAAACCAAGATATACGCTTATCTTGAAACCTTGTTGGGTAAGTCAAAGACCCAGAAGAAACTGATAAAAGATGCAAACCGCAACTACGAGAATACCCAACACTGGGATCTGGATGCTGAATATCTTGAGCCGTTGAAGGAGTTTTTGCTTCAAAAAATAGTAGATTAAAACATGAAGGAAGTGAAACAACATAAGAGGCGTGGAAGACTTCCTAAAATAGAGGTCGTAGACCTGTTCTGCGGAATAGGTGGGCTTAGCTATGGAATGAAGTCAAAAGGTTTTAAGATTCTTGCTGGTTTTGATTTAGATTGGACTTGTCAATATGCTTATGAAACAAATAATGACGCAAAGTTCATATATAAAGACATCAAGACTGTCACTAAAAATGATATATTACCTCTTTATTCAAAAAATGCAATTAAAGTTTTGGCAGGATGTGCTCCTTGTCAGCCATTCTCTTCTTATGCATTTAAAAATAAGAAAAAAGACCCCAACAAGTATGATTTGCTTTATGAATTTGGGAGGCTTGTTGAAGAAGTTAAACCGGATATAGTTACAATGGAAAATGTAATACAGATAATTGCTTTTAAAGAAAAGCCTGTATTACAAGATTTTGTAGATAGATTGAATTTTATAGGTTACAAGATTGATGTTAATCAGGTGTACTGTCCTGATTATGGAATACCTCAGACGCGTAAGCGTTTGGTATTGCTGGCTTCTCGTTTAGGAGATATTAAGTTAATTCCATCAACTCATACTAAAGACCATTATGTTACAGTACAAGATGCAATAGGAAATCTTCCTCCTTTAGAAGCTGGAGAAAGTTGCCCTACGGATGCTTTACATAGATGTCGAGCATTATCACCATTGAACATGCAAAGAATGGTGGTAACACCTTATGGTGGAAGTTGGAAAGACTGGCCTGAGGAGTTAATGTTGGAATGCCACAAAAAAGAAGGTGGCAAGAGTTTTGGTAGCGTTTATGGTCGTATGGTATGGGGCGAACCTGCTCCTACCATGACAACCGAATGCACTGGTATTGGCAATGGTCGCTTTGGCCATCCTGAACAAAACAGAGCTATTTCTGCTCGTGAAGCAGCATTGATTCAAACGTTTCCTGCTACTTACAAGTTCTTTCCCAATGAACAAGAGGTTTCTCTGGCTAAAGCGTCTCGATATATAGGCAATGCAGTCCCTCCCAAATTAGGTGAGGTGATTGCAGAAAGTATCAAACAACATATAAGGAATCACTAGTTACTATTATGGATAAAAAGTATGAATTAAATATAGATGTAAGAATATTGGAGTTACTTGGTCCTAACTTGTACACCAACATTTATTATGTGCTGGCAGAATTAATCGCCAATGCCTATGATGCTGATGCACACAATGTCTATATCATTTCCAATGACGATATGATTATTGTGGAAGACGATGGAAAGGGAATGTCGTACTCAAAAGGGGAAATAACGAAATACTTAAAAGTGGCTGCAATATCCAGAACTAATGAGTCTGACTCTAAGACTGCACTTAATAGGTTAAAAATGGGCAGAAAAGGAGTTGGCAAATTGGCAGCCTTGTCTGTGTCCGAAGAAGTTTATGTTATGACTGTTTCATCAGGAGAGAAGTCTGGATTTGTGCTTTCTCGCCATCCGCAAAGTGAGAGTCTTCAGAGCATTCCTGATGAAAGTATTCATTTTGAGAAAATTACTGGAAATGGCACAGCAATTGTCATGCTAAAACCTCAATATCATTTACATAAAACTCCAACAGCAATTAAAAGAAATCTATTAAAAATATTTCCCGCAATAAGCGAAGATTTTAAGATTCACATAATAATGGGAGATAAAGAAGATGTAATTGATTCCGTGGATAAAGAAATTGGCAGAGAATTGTGTGCATGCATTTTACTTGGCGACAAATCATCTACTATTCAAAATACTTATAAAAACGAATATTCTGATGTCGAATTATTTGTCAAAAAACCAAGTAAAGAATTCCCTATCGTTCTAAAAAACAATGATGGTAATGAAAAAGAATATAGGCTGATAATAGAAGGTTGGATAGGTGCTTACAAATCAACGCGTGGAAGGAAATTGGAATCATCTGATTTTCCCGATAATTTTATTTCATTGTATGCCAATGATAAAATGGGTGAATTCAACATCCTTCCTGTGGTCGGAGCAAACCGTTTGAATGAGTCTTATGTTGTAGGACAGTTGTATATTGATTTGTTCGAGTTGTCAGAATTGCCAGATATGGCCTTAAGTAACCGACAAGGATACAAATCAGACGATCCTCGTTATATAAAGGTGATCGAGTACGTCAAAGACGAATTATTGCCTAATATAATAGCAAAAAGGGTGGCATATGCCAAGGCAAAAAAAGATCAAAGGGAAAAGGGAAAAATAGACAAACAGGAAGAGGAGGAACGTTCTTTCCGACAGAGTGTAAGCGAATTTCGCAAGAATACTTCTGCTCAAGTGGCAAAGAGAATTGTTGGCAAAGAGTCCTTGTTTTCAGAAGAGGAAGTTCGGTCTGCTGTAGAAGATGCAATAAATGCGAATGCTAATATTTTAGGATTAAAACCACACATTGATCAACAAAAAAAGAAACTATTCATAAGTCATACTGGAAGAGACAAAGACATCGGTGACATCGTTTACAATATGCTTGTATTTAATAATGTGCCCCCGGAAGACATCATTTATACAAGTTGTGATGATGAGATAAGTAGGGTGCCACAAGGAATGAATATTTATGATTATCTACGAAAATTCTTTGTCGATAGTGTATCTGACAAGAAGATGTATGTTCTGTTTGTAACTAGTGATAACACAAAAACAGCGTGGGGTGCGATGGTTGAAATCGGAGCTTCATGGATAACTCGTGTTGATCATAAAATATTCAATATAAATAGTTTCCGTCCAGAGCATCCCCTTAATGATGAGGCAATGTGGAATACAATACTCAGGGATGAGGATGGACGCCTTTCTATGACAAAACTTAATTGCGACGATTTTTGTTCAAAGGTTGAGCAAGTTTGTGATGTTATAGGTTATTCGCATAAAACTCGTGAAGAAAACAAGGAGAAACTATCCTCTTTGATTGTTGTCGAATAATGTTTTTATATTATATCAAACAAAGCAAAAAATAAATATTATTTGAGTTTGTGAATAACTCATCAATAGATAAAATGGCAAAGAAGAAAACTTTCAAGGTATTAGATTTATTCTGTGGATGTGGAGGCATAAGCGAAGGATATGCCCTTGCCGGCTTTGACATAGCAGGAGGTATTGACTTCAACGAATATGCTACAATAACCTTTCAGCACAATTTCAAAAGTGCCAAGGTTCATAATATTGATATCACGACCTTTAGCAACGAGCAAATTGCTGAAGAATATAGTGACGTAGATGTAATTGTAGGTGGACCGCCATGTCAAGGATTTTCTTCTGCAAACAGATGGCAGAAGGAAGCAGAAGACCCAAGGAACAAGTTGTTCTTTGAGTATATCCGATTTGTTCAACAGATACATCCAAAGATTATTATGATTGAAAATGTCCGTGGTCTTTTGACAAGAGATAATGGATATGCCATCAATCGTATTCAGGAGATTCTTGGAGCAGAAGAATACAATATAACTTATAAGATACTTGACGCATCCGACTATGGCGTTCCACAAAATCGTAAAAGAGCAATCATTGTTGGAATAAGAAAGGATTATAAAGATATTACCTTCGATTTCTCCAAATTGGCTAAGCAGGAAAAAACTACAGTAGAAGATGCTATTGGCGAATTATATTGCTTTGAACAAAGTGCCGATGGAAAGAAAATAATTTCGACTCCAGCTGATACGCCACTTCGTAAGTTCTTGCGTACAAAGGATAATACTATTCTTGATCAGGATATAGTCTATCCAGCGCAAAAAGTACAGGATAGAATAAAGCATGTCCCACAAGGAGGGAATTGGCAAGATGTACCAGCTGAACTTTGGCCTACTAATCGCCAAAACAGACATTCGTCTGCATATAAGAGACTAGACCCCAATACGCAGTCTTGTACTATAGATACAGGTAATGCTCATAGCAACTATTTTCACCCAGTATTTCACCGAATCCCAACAATCCGAGAATCTGCAAGATTGCAATCGTTCCCTGATAGTTTTGAGTTTCAAGGACCAAGAGGAAGCAAGTATCGTCAAGTAGGAAATGCAGTTCCGCCACTACTCGCCAAAGCAATCGCAGATTCCATAATGAAGATTTTAAAAAATGAAGATAATTGATTTATTTTGCGGCATAGGCGGACTGAGCTTGGGCTTTGAACAAGCTGGGTTTGAGGTCGTTTCTGCAGTTGATATGTGGAAGGATGCCGTCGTAACATACAACCACAATCGAAAAGACAAAATCGCAAAGGTTGAAACTGTTGAAGACTTTAATGACAAGGAGTTGCCTAAGTTGATACAGAGAGAGCATATAACTGGTATTATCGGTGGTCCTCCATGCCAGGGGTTCAGTACCGTTGGTAGACGCGATGTTGATGACCCAAGAAATAAAATGTACCTTGAATTCTATAAAGCCGTAAAATTGGCTTCTCCAGACTTTTTCGTTATCGAAAACGTCAAGGGAATGCTGACCCTTAACAAAGGGGCTTTCGTTAAGGATCTAATCGAACGGTTTGGCCCTAAAGGATTGGGGTATACTATTAATTATCAACTCCTTAATGCGGCAGACTACGGCATTCCGCAGAATAGATACAGGGTTTTTTATGTGGGAATCAAAAACAAAAAGTTTGAATTCCCAGAACCATTTGAATATAAACTTACTGCAAAAGATGGTATAAGTGACTTGGAAGGAGCTACTTCTGAGCATTATGGGAGTGCGCCCCAAAATGATTTTCAAAAAAAGATGCGTGGTGGGGTGAGCAAACCTTTGAATCAAGATTATACTAACCATTCAGAACAAACAATTTCAATTATAAGCCAAGTTCCTGACGGAGGTAACATCCGCGACCTGCCGGAAGAAATTTGGCAAGTACGAAAATATAATAAAGCATTTGAAAGAATGGGAACTTTCAAGCCTTCCAATACAATTGATACAGGTCATAGAAACTATTTCCATTATGCTGAGCCGAGAATCCCAACTGTGAGAGAATCGGCAAGAATTCAGTCATTTCCAGATAGCTTTGAAATTGTGGGTACAAGAGGAAGCCAATACAAACAGGTTGGCAATGCAGTACCGCCTATGCTAGCTAAAATAATTGCAGACAAAATAAAAGAAATGCTATCATGAAACTTAGTCTATCCGTTGAAAGTTATAAGGGAGTTGATGGAAGCAGCCTTTCACCAACACGATGTTCCCAAATGGTTCAAGTTTATGAAATGCTTGAAGCGTTGGGAAGTACAGTTATATCTTATGTTGGCATTCAAGAAGAAGCTGACACAAAGAAGTTGTTTGGCAAGACCAAAGCCAAAAGTGCTATTAGAACTTTCTTCCCTCTTCTGAAGAAGATAGATTTCGTTGACTATGATGGCGATTTTGCTGCAAATAAATGTTTTACTGAATTGGGAACACAATTTGTATTAGCATGTCGTGCTCTTGACAATGTTACGGAAGACACTCCACATAAGGAAGAAATTATTTCAAGATTGGCAAGTATAAAGCGTAATGCCCAGATAAAAGGTCTTATCAATATGTATAATGATCCAGAATGGAAGAATCATAACATGTGGATAGCCCTAAAACTCTTAAAAGAATTCCGCCTTATTCATTGGAACGAGTTCCTTTATACCTTGCATTGCCTCGAAACAGGAAGAACTCTGGGTGATGCCATTTCTGACATCAAAAAAAATAAAAATAAAATTGACTTAATTGAGTTCGTAAATGAAGATGGAGATGTCCTCCCAAATACATGCTACTCGTATTTAAGGAGCTACCTTGAAGAGTGTGGCTTAATTTATAAGGTTTCTTCTTTGGAATCCAAGTTGTCTGATGAAGCCGATTTGTTTTATTCTCAAATTAGTTTATAGTTATGGGTGTATATGATTCAAACATTAAAAGAGATGTTGATGAAATCAACAAACTTCTCAAAGGTGTCAAACCTTCTACCCCTAAAGTGCCTACAACAATTAATCCTAAGTACCGCAGTTTTATTACAGCAATAAAATCAAAACCCTTTTTGCTACTTGCAGGTATATCAGGAACGGGCAAAAGCCGTATAGTAAGAGAGTTGGCTCGTGCTTGCTGGGATGAAGGTAGCACAGAATTCAAAGCACAGAAGCCGAAGAACTTTGAGATGGTGCAGGTAAAACCCAACTGGCACGATTCATCAGAACTGATTGGCTATGTCAGCCGCATAGATGGTGTTCGATACGTTGTCGGCCCATTTTTGAAGTTCATGGTGAAAGCTATCAACGACCCAGACACCCCTTATTTCCTCTGCCTTGATGAAATGAATTTGGCTCCTGTAGAACAGTACTTTGCAGAGTTTCTTAGTGTGGTGGAAAGCAGGAAACGACAGGAAGACGGAACAATTACGACCGACCCCATTGTGGGGTACTCGAACACGGATGAATATAAAAGTCTTATCGACCAACTATTCCCGAACGATGATACCCTGCGCAGCCAATATCTTACGGAAAAAGGTGGTAAGCGTTTAAGCATCCCGACAAACTTGATTGTTGTCGGCACTGTAAATATGGATGAGACCACATTTTCGTTCTCCCGCAAGGTGCTTGACCGCGCTATGACTATTGAGATGAACGAGGTGGACTTGTATGGCGGACTGGATGATCGGCATGAGAAGATTGGTAAGCTGGAGGCTGGCAATCTGATAGGAACGTCTGTGGAGGGCGTTGATGTCTATCGGGAAAATAAAGAGGTATGCGATACGGCTTTGAAATATTTGCAGGCTATCAACCTTAATTTGGATGGTACTCCATTCAAGGTGGCTTATCGTACCAGGAATGAGTTCCTGTTGTATGTGGTGAACAATCTGCCTTATAATAAAGATAAAGATGGTAAGGAGATTCCGCAGCAGGAGGTGATTGCCCGTGCGTTGGACGAGATAACGAGTATGAAGATACTTTCTCGCATTGAGGGCGATTCCGACAAGATTGGCAATTTGCTCGAAGAACTTGGAAAGACTGTCAGCGAGCAGCTGAAAGATATTTCTGGTAAGGACTATTCTGAAAAGAAGAATGACGGCGAAAAAGTCTATTCAGTCTCATTGGCTAAACTGGAGGAAATGAAAGGCCGCCTGAAGAGCGGCTACACCAGTTTCTGGAGTTAAAAAACGAGAATGCGTATGGGAAAGATAGAAGAACTATATCAAGAGTGGCAGAGTCTTCAGCCGATAAAGGAGGAATATCTGCAGCGGCTGAACAGAAAGTTCATGCTGGAGTTTAACTACAACAGCAA
>AUXO011454533.1_pt1 | contig 10897 bp, 9 predicted proteins | sample 768731 | NCBI WGS metagenome assembly AUXO01 (sample SAMN02715735, study PRJNA202380) | gut metagenome | biome: sheep rumen | host: Ovis aries | place: New Zealand: Palmerston North
CTGCATAAGGAAGGATTCCGGTTTCATCCGAATGCGGCGGCATCCGGCGGGAGCCATGGAGCGCAGGCTCGGAAGGTGTCCGGTGAAGGGAAAACCGAAAGGAGAGAAGGAAAAACATGACGGAGCAGGGAGCCGCAACCCGGCGGTTTGGCTGTCCCTCCTGCGGCGGAGGGCTGCAATATGATATTTTGTCCGGAAAAATGAAATGCGACCGATGTGACAGGCTGACGGCCGTTTCGTCGCTGCAGGAGGAAAAAGCAGAGGATACCATGGAGGTTACGGAATATCACTGCCCCCAGTGCGGAGCGGCGATTTATTCCACCGATACCGAGGTGACCAGCTTCTGCAGCTTCTGCGGCAGCGACGTGGTACTGACGGGGAAAATGGGCAGGACAAAGCGTCCGGCCCGGATTGTTCCCTTTGCGGTGACGCGGGAGAAATGCGAGGAAGCCTACCGGAATCATCTGAAAAAATATCGGCTGGCGCCGGGAGATCTGAAAAAGGCGGAAACGCTGTCCCATTTTCGTCCGGTTTACGTTCCCTTCTGGTCCTATTCGGTGGAGGCGGAAGGCCCGGCCAGGCTGGAAGGGAAGAGAAGCTATACCCAGGGGGACTACAGGTATGATGAGACCTACGACCTGAGCATGGATGCGGAAATCCGGCAGAAGGGAATCCTGTATGATGCGTCCTCTGCCTTTGAGGATGAGACCGCCGCCATGCTGCAGCATACGACCCGGGAAGCCGTTCCCTTCCATTCGGCCTATCTCAGCGGCTTTTACGCCCAGGGGGCGGATGTGCCGGGAGATACCTATCATCAGGAGGCGGCGGCGACCGCGGTGCGGATGTTCATGGACCAGGTCAAAAAAGAGCAGAAGATGGACTCTGTGACCATGAAGGGGGATATTTCCGAAAACTTTGGCCTTCCCCACGCGCGGTATCAGGAGGAGCTGGTGATGATGCCGGTCTGGCTGCTGGCGCACCGGCAGGGGCAGCGGGTCGTCTATACCGCCGTCAACGGGGACAGCGGAGATGTTGTCTGTGATGTGCCTGTCAGCAACGGAAAGGAGATTGCGGTTACCGCGGTGCTGGCGGTGATCATTTTCTTCCTGCTGCAGATGTTCCTGACCATGCGTCCGGAGATCCTGATGGCCCTGTGCGCGCTGCTGAGCCTGATTATCCAGTTCCAGTTCAGCGGGACGCAGAAGCGGCTTTTCAACCGCAGAACCAGGGCTTTTGAACCCCATAAGGAGGATACGGGAATGTCCTCCTTTGTGGGTCCCGCCCAGGCCATGCTGAATGTGAAAAAGGACGGCATTGAGGAGAAAAGCACGGTGGCTGCCGGGCTGGGAGAGAAGCTGGCCGGCGTCGGCCGCGCGCTGACCTGGATTGCGGTGATCCTTGGCTTCGGCCTGCTGCCCAGGCTGATTTCCCGCACCGGCACCAGCGCGGATCGAAGGCTGGTGATCCTCGTAATTCTGGTTGCTTCCCTGGCGGTGATGGTGATTCATACCATCCGCAGAATCCGCAAACCGGAGGCAGGCCCTCTGTGGCCCCGGATTCTGTCGGTTCTTGCATGCGGTGCGGCGCTGGTGAGCATGCTGGCCGGCCAGGTGGAGGATCTGCTCTACTATGGCTGTGCCGGGGTCATGCTGCTGGCCAGTGCGGTGGAGCTGGTGATGATCAACCGGGCGCATAACGAATATGCTTCCCGGCCTGTGCCTTTCTTTGACAGGGAGGAGGATGCAGAATGAAAAAAAGAACGGCAGCGGTGCTGTTTTCGGGATTTCTGATGATTTGTTTCTGCCTGATGGGGTGGGCTGCGGCAGAGCGGGAGCCGGTTATTCAGGATGATGCGGATCTGCTGACATCGGAGGAAGAAGCGGCGCTGTATCAGGAAATGCTTCCGCTGTGTGAATACGGAACACCGATGTTCTGGACCACGACGGAGGCCGGAGATTATGAAACCCTGTCGGAGAATTTTCTTCACAGCCGGGTTGGACAGGGCGGAGACGGCGTCGTGTTTACCATCAATATGCTGTACCGGCAGCTGGTCATCAGCGCGGACGGCGCGGTTTACCGGGTTGTGAACAGGGCAGAAGAAGAAACCATCACGGACAATGTGTTCCGGATGGCTGGAAGGGGCGAATATTATGCCTGCGCCAGCAGCGCCTTTCAGCAAATGCTTCAGCTGCTGAAGGGAGAGCAGATTGACCGGCCCATGAAGACGGCCGGCAACGTGCTCCTGGGGCTGGTTTTGGCGCTGCTGGGCGTGTACATTTATGTCAGTACCAGATATGAAACCCGTCCGAAATTCGGAAAGGCCGGAGCTGCTCTGCCGGTCACCGCCGCCGCGGCGGCGACCTTCGCCGCCGTGAATCTCAACAGGGAAAGAAAAATGATCAAACAGAAGAAAACCGATATCAGTTCAAATTCCCATGACGGCGGGGGCGGCGGCTTTTCCGGCGGCGGCGGAGGCGGAAGCTCCGGCGGCAGCGGAAGTCACGGATTCTGACAGAGGTCAGCCGAGAAATTCTTCCCGCAGGGTTACGCCGAATTCCTTTGCGATGGCGCGGAGACCGTCGTCGGTGATGGTCTGCAGCTCCGGAAGGCCTGTGCTCTTCTGGAGAACCCAGATCTGTGCGCTCTTTTCGATGGTGTGCATCAGGCCGAAGGTAATGTCAAAGTCCGGGCCGGAAACGAACAGGCCGTGCTGAGCCCAGACGGCGGCTTCGAATTCCTTCATCTTCTCGCAGGTGGCCAGGGCGATGTCCGCGCCGCCGGGAACCATCCACGGCACAACACCGACGCCGCCGGGGAAGACGACGGGGCATTCGGTCGCGCTCTTCCACAGGGCCCGGCTGAAATCCCGGTCCGTCAGGGGAAGGACATAGGTCATGGCGATGACGTTCGGAGTATGCGCATGGTAAATAACCCGGGTGGCTCCTCCGGTGGCGGCTGCCCGGACGGAATGGTTCATGAAGTGGGTAGGGAATTCGCTGGTGGGCCGGCCTCCATGGACAAGGCCCCAGCGGACGCGGTAGGAATCGCCCTTCTCATTGATTTCCACAACGCAGAGGCTGTCTTCCGGATCCAGAATCACGTTCCGGAAAAATTTCCCGCTGCCGGTGGCAATGAAGAATTCTCCCGCCAGATTGCTGCCGGTAACGCCCATGGGTACCCAGGGACGGGGCTCCGCATCAAGGAAAGGTTTCATTTCCTCCACTTCTGCGGGAAACAGCCGATAGGTCAGGTTGCCGCCGTTGCGTTCGTGCCAGCCCTGCAGCCAGCCGTCGTTGCAGGTGCGGATAAAGCGTTTCATAATGTCCAGGTCAAGCATGCTCATTTTCAAATTAATCCTTTCTGTACAGATATTGTTGCGTGATTCAGGAAAAACAGGGGCGCCCGGAGGGAAGATCATTCCGCTCCGGGAGCTCTTTTCGGAGGGAAGAAGGAACTCACCGGGTGATCACGTCCACCGGGACATTGAAGATCTTGGCAACCTTCAGGATGGTATCGATATGCCGTCCTGCGGCGGCGGCCATGTGATGGGTGGGGCCGGCTTCGCTCCATCTGTTGCAGAATTCCCTGGCGCTGATGGAGAAGCGCATCCGCATGTTGGTATCCCCGAACATGAAGATGGGACCTTCTTCATTGACGCCTTCCGCGACCACAAACTTGAAATGTCCGTCCCGGTCCTGGGTGATGCCCAGGAAGGTGATGGGGCTGTTCGTGGGCGGATAGAACTGAGTCAGATAACCGCCGCCGGTTTTTCCGTGGAAAACGGGAACGATTTTCATGGTAGGCTTCCGGGCCTGGGAGATATCCGCGTCTCCGGAGCCGGAATGGCCGATGATGCAGATATCCTTCTCGAAATCGATGGAATACATTTCGGAAAGCTGGCCGGTTCCGGCGATGGTTTTCAGGATTCCCATGGCCATGGCGACCTTGATGTCCCCTTCTACGGCGCAGGCGGTGCCCTGCTTGATCAGCATGGAGAAAGCGGGGATCAGCATGCTGTCCAGCTTGCCGGCAATTCCCTGGGCGAAGCCGTCATAATGGGAGGCGACAAAGCCCAGCTGCTCCTCCCGGACCCACCGTTCAAAGGCAACCACGTAGCGGGCCATATCCCAGACCGTTTCCACGGTGGCGCCTCCCTCGATGTCGAAGGTATCGAGAATGTCCTCCGCCTTGGCGCGGATGGCGGCCTCATCGGTGATGTCGTCGGCGATGGCCCACATTTTTTCCCAGTCGAACTGCTTGGTGTACAGCCACATCCGGTGATACAGGTTGGTTTCGTCAATATAGAGATCCATCATGCCCGGATAGGGACGGCCGATCTGGGCGATGTTGGTATCCCGGAAGCGGCGGCGGACCTGCGCGGCCCGGCACCAGTCCTCAATTTCGGCCTGCAGAGCCGGATCGCCGCCTTCATCCACGCCGGTGATGACGGCATGGCGCTTGCCTGCCCGCTCCAGGTCAGCGACCATTTCGCCGACGGCGCCGCAGGCATAAAGCTCGCCCAGCCAGGTGGGGGTATCCGTAGTGGCATAATCCGGCGCCTTCTTTTTCTGTATATTCACCAGAACCACCGGCACATCCAGATCCCGGACGGCGGGCAGCATATTGTAGCTGGTGGCATAGGTCAGCAGCTGCAGAATGACCAGATCCACATCCGCGGTGCGGAATTTGTCACCGGCGGCCATGGCCAGCTCCTTGGTGGTGACGATACCGCCGTCAATCAGCTCGACGGAATCCGGAATCCTTTTCCTGAAAGTCTCGTACTGGCCCTGAAATTCCGGGACGAGGGAGGGAAACTGGGGCAGGTAGGCGCCCAGCGCGATGGCGAAAACGCCGACCCGGGCTTTGGTGTTGACTAACATGGGATAACCTCCTTCTGATGGTTCTGGTCAGACAGCATGATACGCAGACGGTTCCCATTGCTGGAAGGAGGAGAATCCGGCATCCTCCAGACCGACCGGGCGCATCCTGTTCTGAATCTGGAAAAACGGGTGAAGAAAACCCTGACATGCGGATTATACTTCATGTGTCTGCGGAAAACAAGCAGGTTTTTGGCGGGGAGAGGCTGCCGCATGCGCCGGATCCGGTCCTGCGCCGGCAGTCTGCCGTCCGGCGGAGGACCGACCGGGCGCATCCTGTTCTGAATCTGGAAAAACGGGTGAAGAAAACCCTGACATGCGGATTATACTTCATGTGTCTGCGGAAAACAAGCAGGTTTTTGGCGGGGAGAGGCTGCTGCATGCGCCGGATCCGGTCCTGCGCCGGCAGTCTGCCGTCCGGCGGAGGGATCATCCGGATACGCATCAGGAAGACCCGGCAGCGAAAAAGCTGCCGGGTCTGAAGCATGAAAGCCTATGTATCCTGTCAGTCCGGGGAAGATTCCGCGGCGCGCATCTGAATCTGCAGATTGCCGATGGCCGTGGCTTCAATGGGAAGCGCGATGACCTGCTTGCCGGTGGCCTCCTCCGTAAGCCGGTTCAGGAAGGCGTTTTTGGCACCGCCGCCGACGATGTACAGCCTGGAGGCGGTTTTTCCGGTATTCCGCTCCATTTCCTCGATGGCCTGGCGGTAGCACTGGGCCAGGGAACGGTAGGCGCAGCGGAAATAGCCCGCGGTGCATTTCGGAGGATGGGGCAGCTTGGCGTCAAAGGCTTCCTTCATGCTTTCCGGAGCCAGGAAAATGGGGTCATTGGCGTCCACCAGGTGGTCGAAATGCTTCTGTTCGGCTTCCGCGGTAATCTCGTTCCAGGGCGTGTCCGGGCAGAGCTCTGCCCGGAGGCGGTTGACAAGCCACATGCCCATGATGTTTTTCTGGTAGCGGTTATAGCCTACGCCGCCCTCGTTGCTCCAGTTGGCGGCCTGGCTGGCGGCATCCGTCAGGGGTCTGGGCGTTTTGATGCCCAGAAGACTCCAGGTGCCTGAGGAAATATAGGGCGCGTCCTCCTCCATGGGAATGCCTTCCACGGCGCTGCCGGTATCATGGGTGGCGCAGAGAACCACCTTGATCCCTTCATATTCGCCAAGGATTTCGCCGGGTCTGCTCAGCTTCGGAAACAGCCCGTCCGGAAGATGCAGGGCGCGGATCAGCTCCCGGTCGTATTCTCCGGTTTCGGCGCTGACCAGCCCGCCGGTGGTGGCGTTGGTGTACTCATGCGCCTTCACGCCGCAGAGCCTGTACATGATCCAGCAGGGAAGCATCAGGAAATCAGTGGCTTCCTCCAGCCGGCCGGCCTTCTGATCCGCAGCCAGCTGATAAACGGTGTTGAAGGGTTGAAACTGGATGCCTGTGTGCCGGTAGAGATCGGAGAAGGGTACTTTTTCATGCACTTCGGGAATGACCTTCTCCGTCCGGCTGTCCCGGTAGGCATAGCAGGGAAGAATCTCCCGGTCTCCCTTCATCAGGACATAATCCACACCCCAGGTGTCCACGGAGAGGCTCCAGAGATCCGGCCAGGCTTCCCTTGCGATCCGGATGCCCTCCCGAACGTAGCCGAGCAGCTCCTCCAGATTCCAGACCAGATGCCCGTTCTGCTCGGCAACTCCGTTCGGAAAGCGGAAAACCTCCTCGGTATGAAGCCGGCCCCCTTCCTTCCAGCCGACGATGTGCCGCCCGGAAGAAGCGCCGATATCAATGGCCAGAAACCTTTTCATCCTGATAACCTCCTTTATTCATCAAACATCTGTATCTGTTCAGGCTGTTCCTCCGGCGAACCGGAGTCCCGGAAATCCGTTTCCCGGCCTCCGGCGGCAGCTGTCCGGCGGGGAGAAACCTTCTTTTTTTCCGCCTGCACCCGCAGGTGCTCCGGCAGATCCACGGCCTTCTTCCGGCCCAGCTTATCCCGGACGTAGTACAGGGCGTCGTCCCAGGAGAAGGGGGTGCAGCGGACGGGAATCCGAAGCCACCAGGCAGGGGCATAGAAGAGGAGGTAGCATTTTTCGGGCCAGAGCTGCACCCGGGAAACCTCCCGCCAGGAAAGATTCCGCTCTTCCAGGCGGAGAACCGGCATTTCCGTGCCGGGAGGAATCTGATTCAGGAGGCCCGGGGATTTTCCGCGGGCGATCAGCTTCAGGGGGGTGGGAGACGGCAGATAGCGGGTGACATGGACGCCCCGGCTGTCTACCACGTAATCCATAAGCTCCTTTCCCTGCAGCAGAAGGATCAGAAAAACCAGGAGCAGGAGCGTGCCCAGCAGGAGCAGCAGGGTGAGAAGGAATCCGCTCTGAAAGAGCTTCTCCACCGCGGCCGTTCCGCCGGCGATCGCTTCCAGCACCAGCGCCAGAAGCAGCACGGCCAGTCCGGCGGGAAGCACCCAGCGCATGACGGCATTCCAGCACATCCAGTCCGCCACGGGCTTCCGTTCCGTAACCCAGGCGGCATGGGTGGCGGTTTTTGCCAGCTTTGCGCCGCACAGCGGGCAGCTTTCCCCCGGGGAAACTTCCCGGTTGCATTTTTTACAGTAGGCAGTCAGCGCCATTTCAGGTTCCTTTCAGGGGAGATCATGGAGCCTTCCCATCCGGCTTCAGAAGAGCCGGTCTACCAGGGTATCGAAAACGATACGGGGCAGATCCATGATCAGATTGATCGCGTTTCTTCCAATGGTCAGCCAGAGACCGCGGAGCAGGTCCCACAGCTCGGAGCTGTTCATTTCTCCGACCTGATAGACGGTATCCCGCGGAAGATCGGGAATGGAACAGCCCGGCCGCTTTTCCATGCGGATCGAAAGCAGGGTTCCTTCCAGCCCGGAGAGGGAGATGCCGGTCTCACTGACGGAAATCCCGTCGGGAAGGGTTTCCCGGGAAACGGAGAACTCGAGGCCGCGGACCCGGCTGAATTCCGGATCCTCCACCAGACCGGACAGATCCGGCGTCCGGAGACTCAGCCGGAGTACCTTTTCTTCCGCGTCGGTATAGATGACCAGCGTGGTGTCCCCGTGCATGGAGGCGAAAAGGTCCCGCAGGAAAACATCCGTGACGGCCTGGGATCCGATTTTCAGCTGTCCGGACACGAAAGCGTCCCCCAGCAGGGGAAAGCCCTTCAGCTTTTCGATCCCGGTTTCCGCCAGCGAATTCAGCTCCGCTTCGTTCAGATGCCATGTCCGGCAAAGGACGGCGCCGGGACATTCCTGATTCCCGGGATCCAGCTCTGCGGTCTCCGCGCTGGAGGAGAGCCTGTCTGCCTGCTGCAGATAGTACTGCAGGTCAAAGAATACGGAGGGATTGGAACCATTCCGGTTTTCGATGACGGAGGTAATCAGATTTCCGGCCCGCGCAGCCAGGTTTTCCGCCTTCTCCAGGCTTTCCTGCTTCAGAATGGAATAATCCGCCAGCATCCGGACAAGGGTCGTCAGGAAATCACTGACCTGATCCTGCCGGCACATCAGCGTGCAGTCTCCCATCAGGGAGCAGTACAGGCCAATGCTTTCCAGGGCGGAGGAGGAAGCTGCGCGAAGGGTGAAAACAGGCTTCCCGTAGGACAGGAGAATTGCTTCGCCCAGAGACTGATCATCCCGGGTTTCCGTTCCCAGCTGAAGCTGCACCGCGTCCAGGAACTCCCGGATTTTGTCCATTTCCTTTCCGGAAAGGATCTCTCCGGCGGAAAAGGAATAAAGCCAGGACGCGGAGGAACCGGCGGATTCGGCCGGACCGGCGGCGGGCAGCAGCATGATCAGCGCCAGAAGACAGGCAAGCCATCTTTTTTTCATTTGAATTCGGACCCCCTTCAGGAGAATGACCCCGGAAACGGGAATGGGCCCGGTTCAGGGCTCTCTGATTGTACTACACCGGGAAGAGGGAAGCAAACCTTTTCTCCGGGCAGGCAGAAAAAGCGCCTTCCTTCCGGTCGGAAAGAGAGGCGCGGGAGGATTCGCCGGCCGGGCTTTACAGATCCGAAACCACGTTCTGCGCCCAGAAGTCGCTGCGCAGCATCAGGAGCCCGATCACCAGCTTGATGATGTCAATGAACTGCACGCAGAAATAGATCCGGACGATGGGCATATCCGTGAACCGGGTCAGCAGGAAGGCCAGCAGCACCGTGACAGCCCAGGTATAGACCGCATCAAACAGGAAGGTGATGACGGTTTTTCCTCCGGAGCGGATGGTGAAATAGCAGACATGGGCAAAGGAATGAAGGGGAAGGGACAGCCCGGCGATGATCAGCATCCGGCGTGTCAGATCCCGGACCTCCGGTCCCACGTTGTACAGCAGGGGAATATAGGGGGAAGCAAACACCATGACGACGCCGATGACCACATGGATCACCTCCGTCAGGAAGATCAGCTTCCGATCCACATCCCGGGCTTCCTCCAGCAGGCCGGCGCCGAGGCGCTGGCCAACCATGATGGAAACCGCGCTGCCCATGGCGAACATGATGACGCAGAAAAGATTCCAGGCTGTGCCGGTGATGTTCAGCGCGGCGACGGCGTTCAGCCCCCGGCTGGAATAGAACTGGTTGATCATGGTCATCCCCAGGGACCACAGGATTTCATTGACCAGCAGGGGAGCTGCCGTGGGCAGCACCTTCCGGATCATGGGCAGGGGAACCCGGAGACTCTGATAGAGCCCCTTTACATAGGGATACTTCCCGGTATGGCGGTGGGCATAGATCATGACGATGGACATCTCCACGTACCGGGAGATCACCGTGGCGATGGCGGCGCCGCGGATCCCCATGGCCGGAGCGCCCAGGTGCCCGAAAATCAGCACCCAGTTCAGAAACAGGTTGGTCAGAATGGCGCAGATGCCCGCTGTCATGGGAACGACGGTTTCCCCGCTTTCCCGAAGCGTGCTGGCATAGGCCTGAACCAGGGCAAAGGGAATCTGGCCCCAGAGCATGATGTTCAGATAGGTGGTTCCTTCCTGCAGCGCCAGCGTCAGGTCTCCCCCGTCGCTTTCCCCCTGCAGGAAGCTCCGGATGAAGCCTTCTCCCAGGAAGTAATAGATCGCTGTTCCCAGGACGGTGCAGGTCAGACTGAAGATGATCTTCAGCCGGAAGGAATGGCGCATGCCCTCCATATCGCCCTTTCCGAAGAACTGGGCGCCGTAGATGCTGATGCCGCTGAGCCCGCCGAACAGGGCCAGCATCAGCACGTTCAGCACGCTGTTGGCGATGGAGGCGGCGGAAATGGCCTCTGTGCCCAGGCTGCCGACCATGATGTTGTCCAGCAGGGACACAAAGCTGGAGATAAACTGCTGGATGATGATGGGAATCAGCAGGGTCAGAACGGAACGATAGAAGGCACGGCTGCCAATGAAACGCTTCAGCACGGAAACAGTCCTCCGAAAACAGATCAGGAATTGGATTTCAGCAATTCTTCATAGGTCACGCCGTATTTTTCGGCGATATCCCGGGCATAGGAGGATCCCTCCGGCGGCGCGGTTTCGATCCGGAAGGAGCGCTGATGCCCCTCGGAACGGACAATCAGGGAGCAGGCGCCCTCCGTATCCGGCCCGCGGCCCGGATCCGTCAGATCCAGGGCCAGCTTGTGCATATGGGTGTTGTAGATGCAGCGCATCCCCCTGCGCAGAATCGCCCGGACTGCGTCGGTGGCGATATAGTATCCTTCTTCGAAGGAGGTGGTGGAGAAGGATTCGTTCAGGAGCAGCAGGCTCTTTTCCGTACACTGCCGGAAGAGATCGCGGAACCGGCTGCATTCCTCGCCCAGGCGCCCCAGATCAAGCGTCCGGTCCTCGTCCGCCGGGAAATGGGTCCGGACCGCATCCGCCGGAACATACACAAACCGGTCCGCCGGGACATAAAGCCCGCCCTGGGCCAGAAGGAAAAGCTGGCCGATGGCCTGGGTGACGGTGGTCTTGCCGCCCCGGTTGGCGCCGGTCAGCAGATAGACCCGCTGCCGTTCTCCGAAGGAAAGATCGTTGCGGA
>AUXO012816816.1_pt1 | contig 10896 bp, 7 predicted proteins | sample 768731 | NCBI WGS metagenome assembly AUXO01 (sample SAMN02715735, study PRJNA202380) | gut metagenome | biome: sheep rumen | host: Ovis aries | place: New Zealand: Palmerston North
AGTTCCAAATCTTCTCCCCCTTTGCGATGCGCACACACCAGTCGAGCATCAACCATGACTTGCCAACCTTAGGGGAGCCGCCGATGATAGCGAGGCCCTGCGGCAGCAGATCTCTGATCACGTATTTCGTTTTCGGCAGATCCATTTCAAGTAAGGTTTCTCCGTCTATGGAATTAAACAGCTTCTTAGAATAAAGACCATCATTAAGATCGTCATACATAGTTTCACCTTCTTTCGTTATCTGGACAGTATTATTCAATTGTAGTGCCTATAGCTATTGGCAATTAACGATCGTTATGCTATAATTCTACCAAATAAAAATATAAAAGTATATCTGCGATGAAACTCTTGTTATACGCAGAGTTTCATTCCTAACCATCAGAGAGGATGTGGCTTTTTGTTAGATAAAAACGGATTAAACCTGCTTACGCGAGGTAAACTGAAATTTACGCTCAATTATCATCATGGAGAAACCACAACAAAGCTTTATTCGAACAGCTATGCCGGAGAACTGATAAATCTTGTCAGAATAGACAGTGACGCGATACAGATTGCATTGAACAGTGTTAATAATGAAAGTGTAGTCAATAAAAGGTTTTCACCAACAAGAGCCGATCGGATATTTGAAGAGAATTTACAGGTTGTGAAGATAATAAAATCCATAAATGAAGTTCTTGGGCTATTGCTTGAAGCCGAGCTTTCCGGAATAGAAAAGCCTTCTCCCGATGACAGAAAAGGGTATGAAAAAGCGATTGAGGCACAGAGAAAAACCTATAGAGAGTTTGGCTACGCCTTTCAAAATGCCAAGGTATTAATGATGATCTACGCAGATTTGGATTGTCCGCTTGAAGAAAAGCCGGCGAAAATCTTAAAGATTGATAACAGCTTTTTAGATAATGCTTATCAAGAGCTTTGCTTTGTTAATGAAGAAAAGACAAAGGAAAACAAGGTGGTATTATCCAAAGGATATTTATTTGAGTCAGCTGCAAACTATCTTAACTATTTGTTAGTCAGATTGATTCTGCTAAGTCCAAATATCTGCACCTGTCAGAACTGCGGAAGACTGTTTTTAGCAAAAACAAAAAAGAGAACGAATTACTGCAGCAACAAACAGCCGGGCAGTAAAAAGAAATGCTGTGAGATCGGTCCAAAGAACCGCATGAAACTGCAATCAACTCTGTTCGGGTTTGAGGATTACGACAAGGCGGTTGAGAGGAACTATCAGCGTTCCATCCGTTCTGTTCACCATCATCTGACTACTCCCCATGTCAATCGTAACGATTATCGTATTTGGCTTGAAAAAGCACAGAAAGCGAAACAGCAGTGGATAAAACAAGAAATCTCAGATGATGAATACCTGAGCGTTGTTCATGAGCTCGACGATAACGACCCTGACTAAAAGCAGCGCCGCCCGACACTTGTCAGGCGGCGTTTATTAGGGCTCACAAACCGCGACAAATCGTCTGTGTCGCGTTTGTTTGGAGAGATCGGGTACATACCCGATTCTTTCTTTCGCGCAACACGGGACGAAACACGGCTCATCAGGTTTTCTCGCTGTTCAGTGCTTCTGTCATCAATCTTACGGCTAACGAAAAGCCTCGGATAAACGCGTCGCGTTCACCGAGGCTTAACAATTCTGTTTGATTGTCCTTAAACTTGCAGAATACTTCCTTCTGCTGCTCTGTTAGTGTTGAGGTCAGTTCTTCCTCGTGCCGAACAAGCAATTTGTTTGTGACATCATATTCACTGCCGCGAACAATCGCAAACTCATGTGGTATTATATTGCCGTAATAAAGATTCTCAAGTGTGGTCATTTCTCTCACCTGCCTTTCCAAGCAACAGACAATACCACAGTTTTTTCATCAAGTCCACTACCAAAATCATATTCTCTATTACCCACTAAAAAGCATTGACCAAAGCGCTGCAAATCTGTATAATAGCAATATAGATTGGAGGTTTTATAATGGGAGAGCTTATTAACCAACCGTTTAATGGACAGCTTGGTGACATTCTGATTGAAAAGCTTAACGGCGAGTATAACAGATGTGTTATTGTGTCTGCTTTTGCAAAGAATAGCGGCGTATTACGAATGAAACCTGCATTAGAGCAATTCAAGCAGCGTGGAGGAGAAATAGAAGCATATATAGGCGTTGACTCTCATGGAACTTCTTATGAAGCAGTATTAAATCTATTTAACTTATGTGATAGGTTATATATCATCCATTCAGAAAGCAACTCAACAACATTTCATTCAAAAATGTATGTATTGAATAATGATCATCATTCTTGGATAGCAGTCGGATCCAATAATTTTACAGGCGGAGGTTTGTGGACTAACATAGAATCCTGTATTTACTACGGTATTACTGATAATCAATCACCGATTTTAGACAATTTCAATCAGATGATAAACAGATTTCAGCAAAACGCTGACAACTGTACATTGCTGATTGATAACCAAAACCAAATCGACGCTCTGCTGACTGATGATTATCTGCGAAGAGAGATTCGCCTCGCTATAGAACATAATACCAATCAAGCTCCGCAAAACACTCGTCAGAGACAAAACGCATTTGGCACATTAAGAGGTATTAGAATCCCGCATCTTGCAAATCGGCATAACGATACTGCACACGAAGAGAATTCGCATACCGATAGGCGCAGAGCGGTTGCAACAAACGATACAGCTGTTCACGGACTTCAAACAATCGAAGAAACAAATGAAACTGAAAGAATTTGGTTTGAGACCCGTGCTATGACAGGTGGATCAAGGAATATACTGGATTTATCGAAATTAGGTATGATAGTAAGCGGAAGCGCAGCCAATTCAAGATATGAAACCAATAACAATAACACAATCTTGGGCGGCGTTGCATTTTTCGATATTGATCCTGAAAGCGCAGGCGTTGTCAAGGATATTACCGTCAATTATAACGGCGTTGATTATTCTCCGTGCACTATCAAGTTTGCTCCTGATAACGGATCATGGAGAATCCAGCTAAAGGGTTCGGACGCTGATAATCAATACAAAATTCACCTTATAGAAGGTCTTAACTGGCTGCAGCACAAGATCCTTGTATTCGAAAAAATCACAACCGATTACTATGTTATGTCTTCTGTCCCCGAAGATGAATTAGATACGATCTCAGCAAACAGTTACGTAGTTGCTACCAACGGTATTAATGCTCGTTCAAAGAAATATGGATTATTAAGATAAACACTCAGGGATGTCATTCATCGTGACATCCCTGAGTGTTTTTAGATGAAAAGCTATTCAAAATATAAGTGCTTTCTCTTTCGCTGAATCCGTAAGCATTTAAAAAGAGTTCATCAATATACTGTCTGGCTGCACAAAAGCTGATATTGTTTGGTACAGGATATACATTCGCCTTAATCTCAGCAATTAGATCTTCTAATGTAGGTTCCTTTGATAAAAGATATGCTACATAGGATAAAACATGCTTTTTTATTGCGCAATGATTTCCACGATAATCTAATACGCGGTCAAAGTCATCTTGGGAAGGAACAGGTATTTGCCGTATAACAGACTGCGTTAGATCTAAGCCGGGCATTTTCAATCTCACAAAGTAATCAAACGGTTTTGAATTGAACAAACCTAATAACAAAACTAACTCTTGATAATCCCGGGTTTGCAGCATTTGAACCGATTGACAGGTCGGCTGGGTATTCAGAATCATGGCAATCATCGTTCTGTAGTTTGTCGGCGATGTTAAGCTTCTCCAGCAGAGAGAATACTTCGATGGGTATTGCTGCAAATACTTATTCCAAAGAGACTTATGAACAAAGAATCTGCTTTGAGGAAACGGAGGACAATCATTTGATGCATGATTCTTTATTGCAGAAGCTTTTGCAGAATACTTTTTTTCTTCTGACATACCCTCGAATGTTGAGAATCTTGCGTTATACTGTTCCAAAAACTTACCTTCATAAACAGGAAGATTCTCAGAGGATTCTGTTCTATCAATATACTTTGCATGAGCTGTTAAATGAATTAATCGCCCAAAGTGACAATCCGGAAAAACAGAATCGAAGACGGGTAACCGACGGTGCGCATGAATTAAGAATGAGATATGACGTGTATTATTGACATTAGGTATCATTCCTGTGGATGGATTAATCAGCTTAATATCCTGCGGCTCAACTGTAATGAAATCATCCGCCAAATACTCGTCAACTGTTGTAAGACCGGCAGAAAAAGAAAACCTCGGATTTTCCTCTTTGGAAGTAGTGAGAACACAAAACCTTTCTCTTGAATCTATATTGAAGATCTTGCTTTTATTCTCGAACAAGCTTATTTCCTTTACTTGCCCGTTATTTAAATAGAACGAGAATAATGGCTTGTTTACAGGAGAGGTAACGATTGAGCTTTTCAATACTAATGACGAAATCCCTTTTTTTGAAAGCAGATTATTAGCCAACTCGGTAAAGAGAGCATATGTATTTAACTCGCCGCAAGCAGATAACTGAATTAATGGATGACGGTAAGTTTTTGCTGTCATTAATGAATAATCGTTCTGGACGTCCTGAGACCAATAATACAAATCAGTCCATGTCTTTTCCAGATCATTAATTGCTTTTTGCCTGCTGTCCTTTTTTGTGATCGCCGCTATTTCAGGACAGATGTGAGCGAAAAACTTTCTCTCCTCAAATCTGATTTTTTCCCAAGGAGGATTTCCGATTACTAAATCGATATTGCGAAAAGCATCGTCCTCAACAATATCTATTCCCATTTGAGGAGCATACAATCTGCCTAAGGCAAACAAATTGATTCTCTCCATAAATCCAATCTCGTTATTTGTATAGATCAAAGGATTTCCTAACCTGAAATTGCTGATGATGCTTTCCCACTCAGATAATTGAACTTTTTTTATTAATCTGCAAATACATATTTGCAAGGCGATAGGATCGACATCAATCCCCCTAAACATGGTAACGATTGTTTCGGGGGTTAGTTTTTTATCTTCGCTCAGAATTGTATAGCATGCTTCAAAAAACTCTCCGCAGCCGCAAGACAAATCGGCAATTCGAAAGTCAGAATAATCAGTGCTGTTGCAAATGCTATTCAATGCTTTTTTTGCAGTCACATATGCTAAATCTTTGGGAGTGTAATAGGAACCTGTTGCATCTCGGGAACTTTTTCCGATTTGTAAGGAAATAGAATCTTTAGACAAAGCAAGTTCAATATTAAGCAGATTCTCATAACAATCGGCTAATTCATTATCATCACAATCATATAGTTGAGAACTGCTTTCGATCAAGTTATCAATGATATCGGTATTTGAAAGATAAAAGTCAATCATTCCGCTTGGGATTAACTTGAATTCAGCCATTTTAGTAAGAAGAATTAGAGTCGTACTATCCTTGCCAAACAACCTTTTAGAATTAGCAATCGAAAAAAGCAGATACTTTTGATAAAACCAAAATATCTTAACCTCAGTGACTTTTTCGCAGTTATCTCCATATTTGTTTTTGATGCCTTTCAGCAACTGATTAGCAATAATACTAATGATTTCTTTCATACTTGTTTCTCCGTCAATTTGACAGTATCGGAAAGTTCATCATAGTAATACACCGGCTTTTTGAATAAAGAATCAAAATGAACTTCGTTAAAATCATTTCTTATCCATGTTAGAAAAGTATTACTATCAGCTTCAGATGCAAAATGTATTTCTTTTAGCTTTTCAACAGAAATGCATTCAACACGATTTCCGTGAACACCTAAAGCACTCAACAATAAAGAATGCAAATACATATCTTTGTATTTATTCATAACCTTACTGCTTTGTGCATCTGAACCGATCAGAGTATTGTAAATTGTTTGACAAGAGACTTCGGTTGCTTGAGACAGATACTCAATTATTCCGTCACAGCCTAATTCTTCTTTTTTGTGCTTCGTTCTTTTTATATTGCAGTTCGAATTTAATACTATTAATAATGTTTTATCTATTTCTAAGACGGTTTCCTTTTCTGATTCGTTAGCATAAATAGATTTGTGACCGATTTTTCGTTCCATAGCAAACGTATCTTCTGACGTCAATCCAAAAGCTTCTGAAATCTCTTTTTCTATTCTTTCCTCAAACTGAAGCTGCAACCATTCATCTTCGATATCTTCTCTAAACCATTCCGATGCAGTCTGTGAAATCGGTGGGAGTAGATCTGATATTCTTAATGGTTCAAATTCATAATTGCAAGCACGTTTACTAAGACGATTGCGTTTTGCTTTGAGTATTTGTTTTGCATAATTCTCCAGTGTGTCAGAAAAAAGCAGAGATTTGAGTACCGGCAATTTAGCGATATATCCTGCAGCTATCGTGAGCTTTGGAGTCAGCAAGCGGATAAAATATGATGCAAAACGGGAATTCAAAAATGCTAAATGCGCCAGCGGTTTACCTTCTGAGATTCGTATTCCCGGACCAGATGCCACAAATATCTGATTCGGCATTAATAACCTTACATTCAGACCTGCGGTACCGGTATCGCTGAACACTAATTGAGTATCTTCAAAATATGCTGCATTTCTGATTGCAGAACCTTTAGTCGCTTTAATGTATTCTCCATCGTTTCCCCATTTTACCGAATAATGATTCAAGCCCTGCCAACGCTCATAACCTCCTCCTTTGCTTACCATAACCCAATCCTTATCGGTTTGATGTTCCCAAAAGAACCCTATTAACTCCTTTGAGTTACCCGTTGAGGTGCCTTGCATTGGAGTAGCAAACTCTTTGTATGGTTTGCTGTCGTTAAGGATAACTTTTAAGTGTTCGGTGCTGACCATATCAAAACGGCTACCTGTTATCTCTTTCTGCAACACGGTTACAGAGTATTTATCTGCCTGCTGCATTTGAAGCAGCTGTTCTATATGCTTTTGCTGTAGATGATTAAGGGAGTAAAGAACCATTGTATCTTTCTCTGAAGGTGTTTCTTTTGTAAAACGTAATAACGCAACATTTGTTTTTTCACCGCTGATATCATAGAAAGCGTTGGCTCCTAATTCCCATATCTTTTCTATTCTTGTTGAGGATAAAAGAGTTTTTCTGAGATCCGAGAAACTATCTAAATACATCCAACTATTCTGTGTGACAAGTCCGACGTTTCCGCCTTGTGCAACAAGGTTAGAAGAAAACTCGATAAAAGCATTGCACATATCACATTTAGAGCTTGGATAATATTTCTTCAAGTAGTTTTTCAGGTCCTCAGGCATTCCTTTTACGGTTTGAAAAGGAGGGTTAGTTAATATAGTATCTGTCTCATAAAAAACTGAGTCAAGACTATATCTCTTTTTATCCCCAACCTTTACAACGATCTGCTTTTCAGGCTCTTTATCCAATGCACCTGATACAGTTGAGTGCAACGGATAAAAAATGTTTGGATGTATTTCAGTAAACTCTTTAAATGTAATACTCTGATTATTCTGTGAATATAAAGAAATAATCTTAAGCTTTAGATTAATATAAGCAACCTTTGCGAGCAAAGGATCGATATCATATCCATATAGCTTTGATAATACATTTTTAATTGTTTCTTGTAAAGATAACTCCTCTTTTGAGTACTCTTTCATCATCTTCTCAAAACAAAGCACGAGAAAATTCCCGCCTCCGCAAGCGGGATCCAATACTTTATTTTGTTTGTGTAATTCCAAAGCATCAAGAAGCGTATGGATCATATATCGTTCTGTAAAGAACTGCGTACTCGCATAGGGAGCAAATTTATCTAAAGAATTAATGTATTGATAACTCCAGGATAAAGCATCTTCACAATAAGATTGAAACTCACAAAGATAACTCTTGATTTTCCCAACAATACTGATTGAAGTGCCAAGTAAACCTTCACTCTCAAAGAAATCTAAAAAATATTGACCGATATCAGGAATATGGATTTCACTCGAACTATTAGCAAAATGAGAATAAAGCTCTTTTGAAAGGGTCGCAAGAAAAACTTTACGTGCTTCATAAAATGTATAGCCTTTACTAAGTAAAACTCTTATCGAAGATTGGCAAACATTTTTTAGTGAATTTCTCGCTGATTTTATAGTAGCCCTATCATCTGATTCAAGAGGTTGTTTAATACGAGCGTCTTCAGGTTTCTCTGCATCAGCCGGTAATACCCAAATATTACCGACAAGCTCGGCGTCTTTAATTCTGTTCGTTGCGCACAATGTTAATACTCTTCTTTTTGTGATACCCCATTTGTTGGCTGCTTCCTGTGCTGAAATCAATCTCATAGCTTACACCTCAAAGCCATTATATTCTCAATCGAGAATAATGTCAACAAATTTTCTCATCATTTTTGTTTATAACAGATTGACTACATTTCTTTCCTTACAAAATCATACAATATCGTACAATAACTTGACTAATACGGCAACAAGAGTTATACTGGTAACCAGAGGTGGTTTTTATGAAAGAAATTGAGGATCGTTATTACTCTATGCCTGAAATACTGCAATATCTTGGTGTGAGTAGAGATTCAGTACTTAGGTGGATTGCAACAAAAGATATGCCGGCACATAAGGTCGGTAAAAACTGGAAATTTAAAATTTCTGAAATAGATGAATGGATTAAAAGTGGAAAATCAAGTGAATTATAAAAGGGGTTACACGCATGAATATTAGTGAAGCAAATATGTCAAAAATAATTGACGAATTCATATATGAGGGCTTTTTCTCTGAATATCTACCGCCTTCATTTAAGCTATCAAAAGAAGTTGATTTTTTATCATTTTCGATTCGAGACAAAAACGATTTAGTTGAACCATATTCTTTTAATATGAGCCGTTTTACAGAAGACGGAAAAAGGAGAATCATTTATATTCCTGAATTCTGTTCATACATAAAAGTTGTTAAATATATGAAAGATAAAGATTTGATTAGAAAGCTAATCGAGAAATCTGTCGATACTCATTCTTATTCGCCATTAATAAACAAAAACGGTGAACTCACACGGCATGAAAGTGCCTATGGTTTAGGGGTTACATTAACAGATGGCGATCAAAACGCTTTTATTTCAACCTATGTTCCTAATGTGATTGACAAGATTAACAGAGCGCGCGGAGCAAAGGGAATTCTTCAATTGGATATTTCAAATTGTTATCAAAGCATATACACTCATTTATTGCCATGTATTGACCTTGGTTTTGAAAGGACTATGCAAGCATACAAGTTGTTCAAAGCAAATCAAAGTGATCCAGCAATTCCAGCTTCATATCCTTTATATCAAGAATTTGATAAAACTATTAGATGTATGAATGGTGATAGGACTAATGGTTTGTTAACCGGTATTTCAATATCGCGTTTTATTTCAGAAGCTCTTTTTGCTAGAATTGATGAAGAAATCGAACGAGAGGGTATTCGCTTTGTAAGGTATGTTGATGATTATGAAATCTTTATATATAACGAAGAAGAATTACAAAGGACTCAGAACACAATTACAAATATTTTTAGAAAACACTACTTATCAATTAATAATGAAAAAACGAAGTATATTGGTTTTCCATACTATGTTATAGACAATTTGGAAGCTATTGTTACTAAACATCTAACGCGTCCGATGTCTGAACAACAAATCATGGCACTCTTTAATTGCTTTTTTAGATTAGAAGAAAATGGTACTAAAGGAGCAATTAGGTTTTTAGTAAAAGCACTTAATAACAACGTAACAATTACTAACAGACCTATCTTTTTAAGCTATCTATACGATATTTTGGCAAATGATAGCAGATCGTTAGTAAAAGTATGTGAATTGATTATTTCTCATAAACGTTCGTTTATCACTACGCAAGAAGATATTAATAGAATTGAAAAGCAAATCAAATATCACATTGATAATGATAATAGTCTAGAAGCTGTATGGCTCATATATCTAAGGTTTAAGTTAACAAAAAAATACTTGAAATCCGAGATTACAAATGCAATAACGATGTGCAACAATGACTTAGCAAAAATAGTATTACTAGAAGAGTATAATAACAAACTAACAGAAAAAGCGAAAAGACAAATGATCGCAAAGGCTAATTCTTGGATTCTATACTATCAATTATATTTCCATGATTATATTGATGAAGATTGTTTTTCAAGAAATAGTGGTATAAAACAAAATATCGCATTTTATAACAGGCTTAAGCATAATCATTTTAGTTTTTATGTAAGTAGATAATTCTCTTTTAGGAGGTTGTTTTGAAAGGTATAATCTACGCCAGATACTCCTCTGACAATCAACGCGAGGAAAGCATTGACGGACAGATCCGCGAATGCAGAGCATATGCGGATCGACAGGGGATTCAGATAATCGATACTTATATTGATCGAGCTATGACTGCAAAGACTGACAACCGTCCGGATTTTCAGCGCATGATTAAGGATAGCGCTAAAAAAGAATTTGAGGTTATCATAGTTTGGAAGCTTGACCGATTTGCGCGAAACCGCTTTGATTCAGCAAAGTATAAGATGATTTTGAAACAAAACGGAGTCAGAGTAATCTCCGCCACTGAAGCGATTTCAGAAAACCCAGAGGGCATTTTACTCGAAGCAATGCTTGAGGGAATGGCTGAGTATTATTCTGCAGAACTTGCAGAAAAGGTAATTAGAGGTCAAACTGAGAATGCTTACAACTGTAAATTCAATGGAGGCACTATTCCTTTCGGTTTCACAATTGATAATAATCATCATTTTCAAATCAATACGGATTTGGCGCCTTACGTTTGTATTGCATTTCAAATGTATGATGAAGGCTTCACGATGAAAGAGATTGCCGCAGAATTTAAACGTAAAGGCGTAAAGAATTCACGAGGAACAGAGTTCACAATCAACACGATATCCAATATACTCTCTAATCGAAGATATATAGGCGAATACAAATACCGAGATATTGTTATTCCTGA